>Ga0209550_10000825_pt1 | contig 29705 bp, 16 predicted proteins | sample LauGreSuBDMM15SN_2_FD_187567 | JGI IMG/M metagenome (GOLD analysis project Ga0209550, IMG submission 187567) | Freshwater lake microbial communities from Lake Michigan, USA - Su13.BD.MM15.SN (SPAdes) (version 5) | ecosystem: Environmental > Aquatic > Freshwater > Lake | place: Lake Michigan... | reverse complement strand
CGGGCGCGGCGGCGGGCGTCTGGGCGTGAGCTTGGGAGAAGCAGGTCAAGGCCAGGAACAGGCTGGAGAGTGCAAGCGAGCCTCGGAGGAATCGGGACCAGTTTTTCATGGTGAGCTAGGCGGTGTGGTTTAGGTTTGAACGTGGGCGGCGCTGCAGCGCGCAGATGCGCCGAGTCCGCGCATGGTTTAGCAGAGCCTATGCCAAGGCGGGTCGTTCGGCCGATTCGAGCCCGAGCTCGCCGCTCTCGGGCGAGCCGAAGCGGTCAGACAAATAAGAGGCCGACCAAAATCAAAATCGGGAGCAAAATCGGGATGCTGTATTTGAAGACGTAGCCGAAAAACGACGGGCAGTGCACGCCGGCGTCATGGGCGATGGATTTGACCATGAAATTGGGTCCGTTGCCGATGTAGGTCATGGCGCCGAAGAAGACCGCGCCGAGGCTCACCGCCACGACGAAGTCGGGCTGTTGCACGAGCAGAATCCGCACGGCGGCGACGGAGCCCGCGGCGGCATCGGCGAACGCGGCGGGATGGGCGGCGCGGGCGGTGGATTCGGCCAGTTGCAGGAAGTTCACGTAGGTCGGGGCGTTGTCCAAGACCGCGGAGAGCGTGCCGGAGGCGAAGTAGTATTGCAGCGGGCGGGTGAAGCCAAACTCTTCGCCGTGCACCGCGAGGTAACCCAGCGCGGGCATCATGGTCGTGAAAATGCCGATGAAGAGAAAAGCGACCTCTTTGATGGGGCCGAAAGAAAATGTATTCGCCGCGTGGACCGTCTTCGGCGTGAGAAAATACGAGGCGGTCGCGGCCGCCAGCATCACGGCCTCCCGCAGGAAAAATGCGTCGGGCAAAAACACCGCGCCGATGATCACCAGCAAGAAAAGGACGTTGATTCCGCCCTCGAAGCGCCAGGGCGCCGACGGCTCGTCATCGAACCGGGATTGGCGCGGCATCCGGGCAAAGCTGCGGCGGTCGAAGACGTAAAATACCGCAAGGATGGCTGCGACGGTCACGAGCCAGCTGGCGAATACCCGCTCCAGCAGCCAGAAAAACGGCACGCCGCGCAGGTAGCCGATGAAGAGGGGCGGGTCGCCGATCGGGGTGAGTGCGCCGCCGACGTTGGACACGATGAAAATGAAAAAAACGACGTGGAACGGGCTGATTCGGACTTTGTTCATCCGAATCCACGGGCGGATCAGCACCATCGAGGCTCCGGTGGTGCCGATGAAATTGGCTGCGACGGCACCGACGGCGAGGAAGACGACGTTCGCCAGCGGAGTGGCGCCGCCCTTGACCCTGAGGTGGATTCCGCCGGCGACGACGAAGAGGGAGCCGATCAGGGCGATGAACGAAATGTATTCGTAAACCGTGTGGACGATGAGCCCGCCTCCGCCCGGAATTTTGAGGTAGTAATAAACCGAAACGAGCACGCCAAGGCCCACGGATACCGCCGGGTAGTTGTGCTCCCACCTGTGCTTCAGGTTGAGCGGGGTCAGCGGCATGATGGCGATGAGCAGCAGCAACAGGCCAAACGGCAGCATGAGCCAAAGAGGAATCTCGGTGGGAGCGGTGTTCGCGGAAGCTAAAAACAGGGGAAGATTCATCGGAGAAATGACATGCAATCCCCGTGCGATTCCGGCGTCGAGGGGAACTTCTGTGCAGGGATTGTCTTCGGGCTCGCGCCGGTTGGCGTCGGCGCCCACAAAGAAAGCTGCGACTTTTCGCCGCTTCCCCGTGTTTTGCACATGAACGATGACCCTCCCGTGCAAAATTCACCCTCGGGCCTGACGCCCCCGACCGACTTCGCGAACTTCATGCGCAATTACCAAGACATGGTTTTCAGCACCGCCGCGCGGCTCACCGGCAACGAGACGCAGGCGGAGGATATTTCGCAGGAGGTTTTTCTGAAGGCGCATCAACATTTCGCCATGCTCTCCACGAGCCCTACCGCGGGCGGCTGGCTCAAGACCGTCGCGACCAACCTCGCCCTTAACCACGGCCCGCTACCGCGGTACGATCGCGGCGACGGAGGTGCCGCGGCCCGGTGCGCTGGAGATTTCGAAGCGTCCGCCCAGGCGCTTGATTCGTTCCCTCATGCCTTGAAGGCCGAAGTGGCCTTCTTTGGGGCCGTCGGCTTCTTCCAGCACGAAACCGATTCCGTCGTCGCTGACCGTGAGCGCCACGTCTTCCCCTAGGAAACTCAGGCGCAAGTCGATCTGCGTCGCGCGGGCGTGCTTGAGCGCGTTCGTGATTCCTTCCTGCGCAAAGAGCAGAAGATTGCCGGCGACGCTTTCCGGCAGCGCGTGCTCGGGGCCTTCGCAGGTGACGACGATCCGCACGGCCAAATCATCGCTCCGGTTTGCCGCCACCTCCTGCAACGCTTCCGCCAAAGTTTTGGATTCGAGGTCTGTCGCGCGGAGATTCCAGATACTGCGCCGAAGATCTTCGCGGCTGCGGTTGAGGAGTTGGCGCGCGAGGGCGAGGTGATGTTGGCTGCGCTCCGGGGCTTTGTTTTGCAACGCACCGGTGGCCTCGAGTTGGAAGGCGAGGCCCGTGAGCGATTGCTCGGTCGTGTCGTGAAGATCGGCCGCCAGCCGGTTGCGCTCGCGCAGGGTGGTTTCGAATTCCACGGCGGCATCCCGTCGGGCGCGCATTTCGCCGGCGAGTTGGGTGCTGCGCAGCGTGACCTGCCGGCGAAGCAAGGCGACCCAGCCGAGGATAATGAGGACAACCACGACGGAGACCCCGAGTGCGGCTTCGAGGCGCGCGGGCGTCCACCACGATGCGACGGTTATCACCTCCACGTCAGACGGTCCGCGCAAGAGTAGCCGCAGCCCGATGGGGCTCGGCCAATTTGCGCCCGGCAGAGTCTCGGAATAAATCAGGTCGCAGACTCCGGTGACCCGCAGCACGCTTTCGGGCTGGAGGGAGGCGAGGAATTTTGGATCAGGTGGCTCGGAAAATTCCGCCGGCACGAGCACGCCATCGCTCTCAAGGTTCAGGCGGATTGGTTCGCCCAGTTTGCGGTCGACGCTCACCAGGGTGCCGCGCAAGGCGACGAGGAAATCGTCGAAATCCTGCGTCTGGGGCGCATCGGTCCGTGGTTCGCTGACCAAGGCCTGTTGGCGCGTGATCTCCACCGGCTGGACCTGTTCGCCATGGTCGAGCCGGCGAAAAAGAGCTTCCGTCATCTCGGCGCGATTGCGCTGGAGTTGAAAAAAACCGGCCGCCTCGACGAAATCGCCGGGCTCAAGACCGGCCGTTTGGTGGGTGTTGATGCGCAGGCCTTGTTTGTCCGCTTGGAGGTAGAAATATTGTCCCGGCTTGCAAAGCGTAACGGTGCCACGGACCCGCCGCCGGTGCCCATCCGAGCCCTGGGCGGAAAACGCCGTCGCCTCGGCTAACGACAATTCGGGGGCGGCGAAGGCGTCGGCCACGGCCGCTTGCACGATGTGCAAATCACCCGGATCGTTGGTGTAGATCCGGACGCCGAGGAACTGCCGGCGAGAATTAAAGTAGGCGCGAAACACACCGGTGAGCGAGACCGCCGAGTCGATCAAGTTGGTCGCGGCGAAAGGACTGTCGTCCGAAAGCACAAACGTAAACGGACCAGTCGGCGTTGAGACCAGAAGCTTGAGTTCGGAGTGATTGCCTCTCGGCAGGCTTGCCGCGCTCTGCACGATACCCGAGATCGTGACGCGCTGGCTGTCGTGCAGCCCGGATTCTGATCCCAGATAGGCGAGGTGCCGGGCCGGAGGAAGTTTGGCCCGACCGACGATGCGCAAACGTGCGATGGTAATGGTGGGAGCGAAGCGTCCCTCGTGGGTGTGCCCCTCGATTTCCACCACGTCGCCGACTCGCGCCTGGCCGACCGAGGTCTCGGCCTCACTGGAAGGTGGGGCGGCCACCCAAATGCCAGTGCCGTCGTCCACCGTGAGCCGGCCGGGCGCGTCCGAGGGCACCAGCGTGACCACTGCTTTCACGTGCACGGGCAGGCCGCGGGCCGCCTGGCTTTCGGAAAGCGCGCGAACCGCCGCGCAGGTGGTTAGCAGCACCGGTTCCTGCGCCTGCACGCTGGTTGCGGCCTGCCAACAGAGGAAGAAGAGGAGAAGCGCCTGGAGCACGCCGGTGTATTGCAGGCAGGATAGCGCTGGGCAAGTGTCGGTGTATGGCTCGTTCGGGTGATTGCGCTCGATCTCCGATTTGGGCATGATACCGGGCTGATGGCTCAATCGCACTGCATTCGGATTCTCTTGGTGGACGACCATTCGGTCGTGCGAATGGGACTGGCGGCGGTGTTGAGCCTGGATGAAGAGCTGACGGTAGTGGCGGAAGCGGAGGATGGCACGCAAGCCCTCGAGAAATTCCGCGCGGAATGCCCTGACGTTACGCTGATGGATGTGCGGATGCCGGGAATCGGCGGGCTGGAAGCGCTGCGTTCGATTCGCGCCGCATCGCCGGCTGCGTGCGTGCTCATGCTGACGACGTCTGAGCTGGACGAAGACGTGCAGCGGGCGATCGAAGCAGGTGCGGCGGGTTACCTGCAAAAAAGCGTCACGCGGGAAGAATTGGTGCGGGCGATCCGGCACGTGCACGCGGGCAACCGCTATATCCCGGACACGATGCAGCGTCGCCTGGCCCAACTGGCGAAACGAAAACACATCTCAAGCCGGGAAATTGAAGTGCTCGATGGCATCCGCCGCGGTCTCACCAATCGTGACATCGCGGTCGCCCTCTCGATTAGCGAACACACCGTCAAGGCGCACGTGAAAGCGATTTTGCAGAAGCTGGAGTCGGCTGATCGGGCCGAAGCGGTCGCCCGCGGTTTCGAGCAGGGTTTGCTCCGTGTGGATGGGCAATAGCTGCGGCGACGGCGCTTTGGCCGAGGGGTATAGCTCTTTCGGGCGATAGCGTCCCCGCCGCGATTCGCGTAGAGTCGAGGTGCTTCCACTTTCACGGCGCGCTCACGCGTGCCGTTTCCCCCGCCCGCACTACCCTCAACGTTCGCTGCTCGACGCGTTAACCTTCCCCTCAATCCAACCCACTACCCATGAAGAAAATTCTCCACCGCTCCTCCGCGACTGCCCTCGTCGCTTCGCTCGCGATCTTCGCGAGCTCCGGTTGGGCGCAGCAAGCGCCCGCTCCGGCTGCGACGAAAAAAACTCCCGCCACTCCGACGGCCGCTCAGGTCGCCACGGGAACCGCCGAGACCGAACAGGTTCTCGTCCTCACCCCCTTTGAAGTCGCGGCGTCCTCCGACACGGGCTATGGCGCCGTGACGACGCTCGCGGGCAATCGGCTCAACACGGATCTGCGCGACATCGGCAATGCCGTGACCGTCATCACCAGCCAGTTCATGAAGGATATCGGGGCGACCAGCAACGAGACGCTCCTCCAATACACCATCGGCACCGAGGTCGGTAACATCCAGGGTAACTTCGCCGGTGTCGGCGACTCCGCCTCGCTCAACGAGTCCGGCCGCTTCGCCAATCCCAATCAGAACACGCGCGTTCGCGGACTCACCTCGGCCGACAACACCCGCGATTTTTTCCTCACCGACATTCCGTGGGACGGCTACGCGGTCGATCGCGTCGAACTCCAGCGCGGGGCCAACTCGATCCTCTTCGGCCAAGGCAGTCCCGCCGGCATCATCAACATCGGCACCAAGCAAGCGACGTTCAAGAACACCAATGAGGTGGAAGCCCGCTTTGGGAGCTTTGGCACGGCGCGCACCTCGCTCGATGTGAACCGCGTGCTGTTGAAAAACCAGCTCTCGTTTCGGTTCTTGGGCCTCTATAACGACGAAAAATTCCAGCAGGACCCAGCCTACAATCTCGACAAGCGCCTCTTCGGGGCGATGCGCTACGAGCCGTCCTTCCTGAAAAAGGGTTCCGCCCGCACGATCCTGAAGGGCAACATCGAATTCGGTGCGATCAGCAGCAACCGCCCGCGTTCGCTCCCGCCCATCGACCGCATCACGCCGTGGTTAGCCACCGGCACCTATCAGGGCCGCAATCTCGACGGTTCCGCCCGGACGTTCAGCTACCTCAACCGCGAAACGTTCAATCCCTATCAGATGCAAGATGACAACACCGGTCGCCCGAACCACGGCCAACAGCGCCCCAGCATCAACGGCGGTCCCAACGCCGGAAGGCCCAACCCTGCCTACAATCCGTGGGTCGGCAACTTCGCCCAGGCGTTCGGCGGCCCGCTCGCTTATTTCTCCGGCAACGGTGCGCCCACGTTCATGGTGTCCGAGTCCCGCACGACCCGCGGTATCGGCCCCAGCGGCGCGATCGACGGCGGCATCGGCGGCCTACCGTTCAACCGGCAGGGAGGCGTCGCCACGCAGGCGGCCTACGCCCGCGCGGCCCGCCTGCCCTTCGCGGAATTTGGTGTCTACAAAAATAACAATCTCACCGACGCCTCCGTCTTCGATTTCTACAACAATCTCATCGACGGCTCCAACAAGCGCGAGTGGCAGAACTTCCGCGCGTCCAACATCAGCCTCGCCCAGACTTTCCTGAAGGACAAAATCGGCCTCGAGGCGACCTACAACAAGGAGTTCTACAAAAACGGTCAACTGGCCCTCCTCAGCGGCGACAACCAGGCAATTCACGTCGACATCAACAGCGTTTACTCCGACGGCACCAACGCCGGCCTCAACGGCGAGCCTTTCCAAGACGGCACGAAGAATCCCAATGTCGGCCGCCCGTTCATCAGCGACAGCTGGCAGGGCGGCAACAACTCCGCCAAGACCGACCGCGAGTCCGGCCGTATCACCGTCTTCGGTACGCACGATTTCTCCCGCGAGGGCTCGACCCGCAACTGGCTCACGCGCCTCGCTGGTCGCCACACCCTCACCGGCCTCTACAGCCAAGATCGCCAGAAACGCGACAGCCGCAATTGGCAGCGCGCTGCGATTCTCGATCCGGCCTACCGCACGCTCATCGGCGCCCCGGCCTCGACCAAATTTACCGACAACTTGCTCGCGGTGAACCCGGTCGTTTATCTCGGGCCCTCGGTGGCCGGCCGCACATCGGCTAGCGGTCTTTCCATCCCACGGGCCACCGAGGTCGCGACGGTTTCGACCGCGAATATCCGCATCTTCGACTCGACGTGGGCCGCACGGCCCGGGGTCGATCCGGCGGCCGTGTGGGACAACCCCTACTTTATTGCCGGCGATGCACGCCGCGTTTCCACCCAGTCCGAAAATCCCGCGAACTACGTCGGCTGGCGTAACGCCACCTTCGCCGTCACTGATTCCGAGCAGGGCAATCGCGACGCGCTCACGACGAACGCCAGCCTCACGCGTTCCCGCGTCTTCTCCCGCGTCGCCGTCTGGCAGGGACATTTCTGGGATAATGCGGTTGTCGGCACCTACGGCATCCGCCGCGACGTGGCCCAAGCGTGGGCGTTTTCGCGCAACTCCAACTCCAGCCCCGGTTTCGGCCAGGTCGACCTCGGGTCCACCTTCCTTCTGCCCGATCTCCCGCAGAATCGCCTCGAGGTGACGTCGAAGTCGTGGAGTGTCGTCGCCCATCTCAACCGTTTCATCAAGGGGGAGCGCCTCCCGGTGAACGTCAGTTTCTTCTATAGCAAATCGGAGAACTTCCAGCCCGCCGCGAACCGCGTCGATCTCTACGCCACACCCATCTCCGCCCCGGAAGGCCAAACCACGGACAAGGGCGTTCTCATCGAAACCAAGGACGGGCGCTTCTCCGTCCGCGTGAACCGTTACGAGACCGCCGCGCGCAACGCCGGCAGTAGTGGCCTCGGTGGCGCGTGGTTCCTCGGCACATCGCAGGCGTGGGCCGGCAATTGGGCCAATATCTTCGAATTTGATCTCGGTGGTTCGACGCTCGCGACGCAGGGCCAGGGCGATCAGGGGCGCTATAACTACAGCCCCGGCCCCGGCGAAACCCAAGATCAGGCCGCCGCCCGCGAACGTGCCGCCGTCGGCGCATGGCGCGCTTGGCAGAAGAAGATCGACCCGCGCTTCTACAAAGCCTGGGGCATCGCCTTCGATCCCAACGTCGCTCCGATCAGCCAACTCCGCGGCGACCTGGGGGCGAGCACCCCGAACGGGTTTACGCTCACCGAAGACAGTCTGTCGAAGGGCTATGAAATCGAAGTCACGGCCCAAGCCACCCGCAACTGGCGCTTCAGCGCCAACGCGGCCAAGACCGACGCCCGCCGGGCGAACATCGGTGGCGTCGCGCTCGCCGATTTCGTCTCTAAATACGAAGACGCGCTCCGGAACACGGCCGCCGGCGACCTCCGCATCTGGTATGGCGGCGCGGGCAACGAAACCGCGCTTTTCCAGTGGAACAGCAACGTCGGCTCCGAGTTCACCTCCAGGAAACTCCAGGAGGGCACCAATGTTCCCGAGCTTCGCGAGTGGCGCTTCAACGCTATCTCCAACTACGACTTCACCGAGGGCCGTCTCAAAGGCGTGAGTATCGGTGGCGGCCTGCGTTGGCAGGACACGGTCGTGATCGGCTACAGTCCGCTCGCCGGCAAGACCGCCAGTGAAGTGAGCTTCGACATTGGCAATCCGTATCGCGGTCCGACCGAGACCAACATCGACCTCTGGCTCGGCTACAGTCGCAAGAATGTCTTCCGCGGCATTGACTGGCGCGTGCAACTCAACGTCCGCAACGTCGCGCAACACAACAGTCTCATTCCGGTCACCACGCAGCCGAACGGCCAGGCCGCCGGCTTCCGGATTGCGCCGGTGGAAACGTGGAGCGTGTCCAACGTCTTCAAGTTCTAATCCTACGCTTGGGTTTCGCCGCCGATCGAGCCCGGTCGGCGGCGGGCCTTTGCCAAACCAAGCTCCCGGTTTACCCCCGGCGCTTGGGCGGTGAAAGCTGCAGCACTCAGCCTGCTCGATCCCCCTCCACCTCACTTCGTTTTCTCATGAAATCTCCCGCATTCCTCACCATGTCGACCCCTCATGGGCTCGGCCTTCCCGCCGCAGCTCTGCTGCTCGCCTGCGTTGTTTGCCCCGTCACCGCCCAGACCGCTCCCGCCGCCAAGCCTGCGACGGAGGAGGCGATCGTCCTAACGCCCTTTTCGGTCTCGGCCTCACAGGACAAAGGCTACCGCGCCTCCAATTCGGTCTCCGGCTCGCGCATCGATACACCGATCAAGGATCTGCCCTTTGCGTTGCAGGCCTTCACGTCCGAATTCATCACCGATCTCAACCCGCACGATTTGTTTGATGTCATCCGTTATTCGCCCGGCGTCACGACCCGCAACGGTGATTTCGCCGCGGGCAACGCCGGCAACTATGCCATTCGCGGCTTCGGGACCGGTTCGAATCCGCTGCGCAACGGTTTTGCGGGACCGCCCATCGTCGACTCCGTCAACGTGGCCCGGATCGAGGTGGTCAAGGGACCGGCCTCGTTCCTTTACGGCCAGCTGGCCCCGGGCGGCCTGGTGAACATCATCACCAAACGGCCGCTTTCGTATAAACAAACTACCCTGCGGCAGGAATTTGGCTCCGACAACTACCTGCGCACCGAGCTCGATACCACCGGGCCGATCGCCGACACCAAGGTGCTCTACCGCCTGGCCGGTTCCTGGCAGAACGACTTCGAGTATTACGATGCCTACGAAGCCAAGCAATGGGACCTCGCCCCCTCGGCCACTTGGCGAATCACGCCTAACGCCAGTATCACGGTCGATTTCGAGCACTTCCAGAAGGACGAGCTTCCGCTGATGATGATCCCGAACATCGCTTTCCCGACCCCGACGGGCTACAAGTATGCCCAATATCTTGATCGCTCCTATCCAGTCCCGCAGAATTTCAATACCTCCGATTACTCCGATTTTCGGAACAGCGTTTTCGACAATGTGAACATCAATGCCGAGATCAAATTCGGCGAGCACTGGAGTGCCCGGTCCGCTTATGCCTACCTGTTCCGGAATGTCGATTTCTTCGCGCACGGCAATTACAGCCTGGGCAACACGGCCACCACCAATGCCGGCAACATCCCCGCCACGTCCACCTTGCCCGTGATCTTGCAACAGAATGCCATGGGCCGCCGCCCCCGTGAACTCAAAGAAGACGGGTTCACGCACACTTACACGGGAGAGGCCACCGGCCTCTATCAGTTTGGCGGCGTCTCCGCGCGCTTCCTCCTCGGCTACCAGAGCGACACTGTGCGGAGCAACAGCGCCACTTGGCAGGCGCCCGTGAATACCTGGCCCCGTCCGTGGGACTTGAGCAATCCGGCGACCTGGGATCGCAACGCCCCCAAGCGGACCCGGGGTTCCGCTGACCTGCCCTTAACGGCCAGCAGCCGGGCCGACATTGACATCGAGGCTTACTGGGCCGGGGTCACGCTGGGTTTCTTAAAGGATCGCCTCACCGTCTTGGCTGGCTCCCGCCACACCGAAACAGAGAACCGCTCGTTTAACAAAATTACTGGCGTCAAAAACCCGGTGTTTAACCGAGAGAAGGACACCCCGCAGATGGGCGTGTTGTATAAGCTGACCGACGAGATTTCCGCGTTTGCTTCGTCAAGCCAGTCATTTGTGCCCAATAATTCGCTCCTGCGCATCTTGGGTGCGCCAACCACCCCAGCCGAACCCACGGTGGGCAAGGGCTGGGATGTCGGGCTCAAGGCCGGCCTGAAGAACGGCAAGCTCTCGGGCACGGTCTCATACTACCAGGTCCGCAACACGAACATCATCCAAAATGTGGTCGCGTTCCTGCCCAACGGCAATACGGCCTTCACGGATTTCCAGAGTGGCGAGCAGGAAAGCAAGGGCATTGAAATTGATGCCGTTTATTCGCCGTTCGATGCCTGGCAAATCTACGCGGCGTATAGCCACCAGACCCCGATCTACACCAGCAATCCGGCTTTCCGAATCCTGGAAGGCAAACCGCTGGAAGGCTCGACCCAGAACCTCGCCAGCCTTTGGACCAAATACCGGTTCACCGAGGGCGGCCTGAAGGGCGCCTTTATCGGCGGTGGCTTTACGTGGCAGAGCAAGCAACAGGTCCGCTTGGAGAACCCCGATCTGTTCTACGAGCCCTACGCCCTGTTCGATATCCTGGCCGGCTATGATTATAAATGGCTCGGCCGCCCGATCACGATATCCTTGGCCGGGAAAAACCTGACCAACGAAAACTATCTGCCGTCCAATAATTCGCGCGGCCAGCCGCGTCGCTTTATTCTGTCGATTTCGACCAAGCTGTAAACACGGCCAATCTGAGATCGATTGATGGCTCGGGGGCGGAAAAAAGCCCCCGGAGCCGGCCCTTCGGCTTCAACTTGGAGCGCTAAAGAAAGCGGGCACCCCTACTCGCTCCATCCGGTCAGCCCGCACATCCTCATGATTATATTCGATAAGAAATTGGGCCACGTCTGCGGCGCAAGTCGTGAGCGCGGCGCCTTGGTTCGGCTCTCTCCCGCAGGACGCCGTCTGTTTTCGCTGCTCGCCGCGGCCGTCGCACTCGTCGGCTCCCCCGCCAGCGCCCAAAATTTCCGCACTGGCACCGTTGCTGATCGCTACACGTTGCTCTGCGCCAATTGCCACGGCAAAAACCTCGAGGGCAGCGGCACCGGCCCCTCGCTGCTCAAGGACACCTGGCTTCATGGCGGCGACGACGAGAGTCTCGCCAAGAGTATCCGCACCGGGTTTCCCGAAAAAGGCATGCCGGGCTGGGGAGCCGCGATTCCGGAAAAGGAAATCCGCGCCATGGTGATCTATCTCCGCGAAGCCCGCGCCAAGTCGATCCGTGATCTGACCAAGGCCAGCAAGCCCCCCGCTTCGATGACGGCGAAAAGCCAGCTCCACGACTTCAAGCTCGAGACGTGGGTCGATGGGGTCGTGGAACCGTGGTCCCTTGCTTTTCTCTCGCCGACGCAGGCGATCATGACCGAAAAACGCGGGTTCCTCTATTCGATCGAAAACGGGAAACTCGCCGCCCGTCCGATCAGCGGATTGCCGATGATCGACGTCGGTGGACAAGGCGGCCTCTTCGAAGTCGTCCCCCATCCGGACTACGCGACCAACGGCTGGATTTATCTTTCCTACAGCGACCCGCGGGTAAAAGCCGACGGCACTCCGGCCGTGCTGACTCGCCTTGTCCGCGGGAGACTCAAGGAAGGGGTCTTCGCCGAGCAGCAGACAATTTTCCAGGCTAAGCTCGAGCACTACATCAAAGCCGACTGGCACTTCGGCTCCCGCATCGCCTTCGACGGCAAGGGCTATGTCTTCTTCTCAATCGGCGATCGCGGCCAGAGTGCCCACGCCCAGGATATTACCCGCCCCAACGGGAAGATTCACCGTCTGCACGACGACGGTCGCGTTCCGACTGACAATCCCTTCGTCGGCGACCCCACAGCCGTTCCCTCCATTTGGAGCTACGGTCACCGCAATCCTCAGGGCCTCGCCTTTTCCCCCGCGACCGGCGAACTTTTTAACTCAGAACACGGTCCGCGCGGTGGCGACGAGCTCAATTTCGTGCGCAAGGGTCTGAACTACGGCTGGCCGGTGATCACCTATGGGATGAATTACGACGGCACGACGTTGACTGAGCTCACCGCGAAGGAGGGCATGGAGCAGCCCATCGCCTACTGGGTGCCATCGATCGCCACTTGCGGGATCAATTTCTACACCGGCGATCTTTTCCCGAAGTGGAAGAACCAGCTCTTCCTCGCGTCACTCGCGGCGGAGCAGCTCCTTCGCCTCGAAATCGTCGACGGCAAAGTCGTCGCCCAAGAGGTCGTCTTCGAGGATCTCAGCCGCATCCGTCACGTTATCACCGGACCCGACGGCGCTCTCTACGTGCTGTTCCAGAAACGCATCGTCCGCCTTACGCCCGCGCCGTGATTCGGCCGCACGCGCGCAGCGCACCGGTCGAAGAAATCTCGTTCGTTGCGATGAAGCGCTTCGTCCTTGGTCTCCTGTCTCTCGCGCTGTGCACGGTGGCCTTTTCGGCCATGACGTTTGTTCATCCCGGGGCGATGAGTTCCCAGGCGGAATTGGATTTCGTGAAGGCGAGAATTGCCGCCGGGGCTGAGCCATGGACGGGGCAGTTTAACAAACTTAAGGGGCTCGCGACCGGTGGGACCAATGCGTTGGTGAATCTCAACTCGAACAACGGAGACGCCAATACCGCAAAGGCTGAGGCGCGGAAAGCCTATGCCAATGCGCTGGCGTGGGCCTACACGGGAAACGAGACCTACGCCAAGCAAGCGATCGCCCTGCTCAATGCCTGGTCAGGTTTCCAGGGTTTTACCGGTGGCAACGATCAGGACAAACTCCAGGCGGGTTGGATCGGCGCCCTCTTCGCGCCCGCCGCAGAAATCATGTTGGGCTATGCGGAGTGGGCGCCGGCGGATATCGCAAATCTTCGCGCCATGTTTCGGCGGGCGTTCTATCCGCAGCTGACGACCGCCAGCAATTGGAATGGAAACGTCGATCTCACGCAAATTGACGCGATGATGAACATCGCGGTTTTCAACGAGGACGAAGCGCTGTTTAACGCGGGACTCGAGCGGCTGAAAAAACGAAATCCCGCTTACTTCTACCTAGTCGCAGACGGAGGCGTTCCGCGCATCAACGGCGACGGGAATAATCCCGCCGCTTTTTGGAGCAATCCGACCCAGTGGGTCGATGGCCTGACTCAGGAAACCTGCCGCGACAACGGCCACCATGCCCAATACGCCCTGGCCTCGGCCTTGCACGCCGCCGAAGTTGCCTGGCACCAAGGCGTCGATGTCTACACTGAAAACACGGCGCGCTACACCGCCGCCTTGGAACTGATGGCTTCGCAGCTTGTGACCGGTGACATGCAGGGGACGAGTGCGAATCCCGTGACCTCCTCCAGCCGCTTCAATACGTTTGAGGTCGGGTTCAACCACTACCAAAATCGGCGGGGCATCGCGCTGCCGAACACGCTCAAAGCGATCACGCAGGAGCTGCGGCCCAAGGGGCAATCCGACTGGAACATCTTCTACGAGACTCTGACCCACGGCGACCTCGCGCTCGCCGCGCCCATCATGCCCCCGGCCACCGGCCCGGCTCGCCTCATTAGCCTCGCCGCGCGCGTCGCGGTCGGTGGCGTCGCTGGAACACCGATCTCCGGCTTTGTCCTCAGTGGCCCGGGCGAAAAGCCGATGCTTATCCGTGCGGTCGGGCCTTCGCTGGCAAGCTTCGGTGTGAGCGGCGCGTTATCCGACCCGCGTTTCAGCCTAGTCAACGGCGCGGTCACGGTTTCGGTCAACGACAACTGGCTCGCCGCCGATGCTGAAGCGATGGCCACCACCGGAGCGTTCGCCCTCACCGCCGGCGGCAAAGACGCCGCGTTGCTCACGTCGCTTTCGGCCGGTGCCTACACCGCGCCGGTGACGGCGACCGACGGCGGGAGCGGGATCGCGCTGCTCGAAATCTATGAGGCTTCCGCCTCGTCGCCGGCCACGCTGATCAACGGCGCCACCCGCGCCTATGTCGGCACGGGAGAGAGCGTGTTGATCCCGGGCTTCGTGATTGGCGGCACCGGCACGTTGCGACTGCTCATTCGAGCGGTTGGGCCCACGCTGGAGAATTTCAATGTCGCTGACGTGCTCGCCGATCCGACGATCACGCTCTATCGCGGGTCGACCACGCTCGCCATCAACGACAATTGGTCGACTGCGGCCAACGCGGCGGAAATTGCCTCGACCGCTCGCGCCGTCGGGGCGTTTGCCTTGCCTAACGGCAGTCGCGACGCGGCGATCCTCACGTCATTTACGCCCGGAGCCTACACCGTGATCGTCAGTGGAGTGGGGGCAACTACTGGCACCGCGCTCGTCGAACTCTACTCGGTGCCGTGACCCAAGACGCGGAGCAAGCCCCGGCCTAAAGACTTCCCGGCTTAGGCGGGGTCAATCCGCGTGTTGGGTCAAAACTGAATGATCGGTGGAGGCGCTTTTATTAACCCGAGGGTCGGACTTGGTTTACGGCCCGGTGCGACCAAACCGTTCGCGAAAGGCCGCGCGCAAACGCTCCGCTTGATCCCGCGCCACGCGCGGCTGCCGCTCTACCCGCACCATCCACGCGCGCGCGGCGGCTTCATTGCCGCTCGTGATCGCGTGAAACGCCAGCAACGCCAGCGTCGGCGGGTGCTCCGGCTCGGCCGAGAGGCCCTGCTCCAGTCGCTTCAGTCCTTCTTCCACGCGCTCCATCCGAAACAGCGTCGTGGCCAACTCTAAAAACGCATCCGCCTCGTTGGTCCTAAAACGGATCGCCGTTTCATAGGCCCGCACCGCCTCAGCGGCATTCCCTGCTTCCCGCAGGTGGCGCGCCCGCATCAGCCAAAGCCCCGGCGACTCCGGGCACGCCCGCAAGCCCGCCGCCACCATCCGCATCGCCGCCGGGCCGTCGCCCGCGCGCTGCCGGGCCGCTGCCCCTTGCGCCCAAGCATCGGCAAACTCCGGCGCGATTTCCGTGCAGCGTTCCCACTCGCGCCGCGCGCCGGTTTCGTCGCCCGTCGCCGCCAAGACACTCGCCAGTTGAAACCGCGGTTCGACTTCGCCGGGGGCCAACGCCACCGCCCGCTCGAGCCACTGCCGCGCCCGCGCCGACTCGCCGCGCCGACTCGCCCAACCGCCCTCCAACGTGAGCCGATAGCTGTCGTAGCAGCCCTCCATCAATTCCTCCAGCCACGGGTCGGCGATCTCCCGGTAAGCGCCCGATGCCTTCCCTCGCGCGCGCACGTCGGCCGCTCGGGCCGTCTCGCCGAAATGTTCGTAGACCGTCACGATCAGATCGTAGCCCAGCGCATAGTCCGTCTGCGCCACGATCTGCTCCAGCCGCGTGCGCGCCTCGGCCCAGCGCCCCGCTTCGAGGTCGATCCGCGCCAGCCCGAGCGCCGCGTGCGGTTGGTCCGGCGCCCGCTGCAACACACGGCGATACACCTCCGCCGCGCGCTCGGCCGAGTTCGTCTTGAACCGCAAATCACCCAGCCGCACCTGCGCCGGCAAAAAGTCCGGCGCGAGTTCGCGCACGCGCTCCCACCTCGCCAACGCCGCCTCGCTCTCTCCGGCCTCGGCCAACAACACCGCGTGGCGGTGCGACCAACGCGGCTCCTTGGGCTCCAGCCGTTCCAGCGCCGCATAGGCCCGCCGTGCCTCCCGCGGAAAACCGTTGGCGTGAGCCAACCGGCTCAGCTCCGCGAGCGCCGCCGTCCCGCCGCGCCAACCTGCGGCGCGCTGCCGTGTGCTCAAGATTCGTTGGCGCAGCTCCTCGGGCCCCGCCGGGCTTTCGTTTTGTCCGGCCAGACCGTCGAGGACGATCGCCCGTCTCGCCTCTGCCCACCACCCGCCCGCACCCGCGCCCAGCGCGAGGGCTCCGGCTAATAAATAAATCGAGCGCCGTGACTTCATCGTCGTTCAACGCCGCCAGAGGGTGATCCGCCCCGTGCCATCCGCGACGGGGCGCAGAAAAAATCCTCCGCTCACCAGCTCGGGTTGCGCCGTGCCGGAAAAACTTCCCGCCGCTAACGTGATCTGATCGCGCGGTTCCGTCGCGAGCGCGTGTGCGGTGAACTCCGCCCGTCCGTTATTGCGAAACCACAGCAACGTTGCGGAAGAGTTCCCCGCTCCCGGCGTCCCCGGTTTCCCGCGCCCCGCGTAGGCGGCCACCGCCACCACGTCCATCGCCCCGTCCCCGTCCCAATCGACCACGACCGGAGAAAACGCGCCCGGCAGATCGCCGATGCGATGATATCGAAACGTTCCCCGCCCTTCGTTTTCGAGCCATTGCAAACCATGCCACGGCCGGGGCCCCGGGCTCGCCGCCGGACCGAAACCGTCGCCGTTGCTAAAAATAATATCCGGCTGCCCGTCGCCGTTGAGGTCGCCCACCGTCAGCCCGCTGCTGCCGTAGTCCTCGTTGGTCGAGCCCCAAAGCCGGCGCCCCTTGAAGCCCTCGGGTCCGTTTTCAAAATAGTGGACCTCCTCCCATTGCTGCGAGGCTAGGGCCACGATATCGGGCCGACCGTCGCCGTTGAAATCAGCGACGCCCACGTTCACCGCGCCCGAAAGTTGCAGCAGGACGTGGCGGCGGAACGTCCACGTCCCGGTGCACTCCAGCCAGCTCACCGCACCTTGGTCGTAGCCGAATTGCGCGAGCACCAGATCGAGTCGCCCGTCCCCGTTGCAATCGGCCGCGCGCACGTCGGTCACGCGCTCGGTGTTTTCCAGCACCGCGTGCGGCGTGAAGTTTTGCCGACCGTCATTCTCGAGCACCCACACCGTCCCGATGCGGTCGTTGTTGGGAAATACATAGCCCATGCTCGCCACCAAGACATCCGGGTCGCCGTCGCCGTCGAAATCGACGACCTCGGCGCGCACCGGCGCCTTCATCCCGGTCGCGATCACGCGCTCCTCGAAACCGCCGGTCGCCGTTTGTCGGAGCCAAATGACTTCGTTCGTCTGCGCCTCGCACGTGATCACGTCGAGTCGCCCGTCGCGGTCGAGATCGACCGCCGTTACGTGGGCGATCCAAGGCGTGCCGCTCGCCCGCGCCCCGATCGCTTCGGCCCGGGGTGCCGGCGGAGTCGGCGCCGCTTTTGCCGGCGCGGGATTTTGCTTTTCCGGCGTCCGCTCGCAGCCTCCGGCACCCGCCATGATCGCGAGCAAAACGGCGGGGAAAAGACGGGGGTGCATCGCACTTATTTTTGGCGCGACAAGTCGTGGGCCGCACGACAAAAAAACGCTCGTTTTCACTGTCGCTCTTTCCTGTGGTTTCCACCTTAATTCGGCTTCTCGCTTCGACGTTTTCTTCCCCTTACTCCTTCGTCGCCGCCGCCGGCGTCGTGCTCGCTCTCGCCGCCTGCAAAACCGCCCCCGCGCCACCGCCCGCCGCGCTCGCCTCTCCCGTTCCCGCCGCTCGAAGCCTATCTTTCTCTCCAGCCGGAGAATCCCTAGGCTGCGCTCTTCCTTGGCCAAGTCTACCTCCGGCTTGGCCGGCGCGCCGATGCGCTCCGCGTCCTGACCGCCGGTGAAGCCCTCGCGCGCCGCGCCGGCCAGACTGGCACGGCTGCGAACTTCCGCGAGATCCTGCAAAGCCTCTGAGCAGATACCGCACAAATCCGGTTTGCTTTTCCGGCGAACGCAGGGCGATGGTTTCTACCTATTCTCATGCAAAAACTCACCCGCCGTCTCGTTCTGTTCTCTGTGCTAGTCTTGTCCGCCGCGCTCGTCGCCAAGGAGCGCAACGCGGTCGTGATCCAAGCCGACTTCGGCGGCGCGGTGATGCCCGGCGTCGTGTTCGCCGTCGATAAGGACATCCCGATTTTTAACGTTCAGCCGCTGATTGAGCTCTACAATATCGACGCCGCCGCGCGGAACTTGGTCTACACCGCGCCCGTCTGGCCGGCCGGCACGGTCTTTATTTCGGTGGTCGATCCGGGCGTCGGCACGAAGCGAAAGTCGGTCGTCGTGAAAACCAAGAACGGCCAGTTTTTCGTCGGCCCGGACAACGGTTCGTTCGGTTACGTCGCGCAGGAGTTCGGCGTCGAGGCCGTGCGGGAGATCGACGAAAAGGTAAACCGCCGTCCCGGCACCGAGTGGTCGCACACGTTTCACGGCCGAGATGTTTATGCCTACGTGGCGGGCAAGCTCGCGGCCGGCGTGATCACCTACGAGCAAGTGGGTCCGCTGCTCGGAGACAAAGTCGTGGTGCTCGAACTGCCGAAGCCCGTCGTCAAAGACGGCACCGTCACCGGCATGATCGACAGTTCGCGCGGCCACCTCGGCAACACGGCGTGCCTGATCGACCGGCGCACGTTTGACCAACTCGGCCTAAAGGAAGGCGAGCTCGCGGTCGTCACGATTCGTCGGGGCTCGAAAGTCGTCTGGGAGGAAACGGTGCTTTACGCGCGCACGTTTGGCGACGTGCCGGTGGGGAAGAATCTGATGTTTATCAACAGCAGCGGCTTTGTCGCGATGGCGGTGAATCAGGGCAATTTCGCCAATACCTACAACATCGACTCGGGTCGCGAGTGGACCCTGGCGGTGCGGAAGAAGTAACGCTGCGGGCGGGCGGCGCGCTAGCCTAGAGCGGCGCGAGCGCGAGGCCTTTCGCGCTGCGGCCGGCTCCCCGCTTGATGAGTTAGACGAGCTGGGAGTTCGGTTTCATGCACGACGCGTGACTTGGTGACGTGGCATCGCAATCGAAGGGGGGCGGCAAAGGAGGGCCGTTTTGGCGGGATGGGACGGGCGCGGATTTCGGGCGACGGGGAATTTTTCGCACTGGCCGACCGTGGTGATGCGGCCAAGGGTTTTGGGCGATGCTCACCAATCAAACCGCAGCCCGCGGCCACAAGCTTGCCGCGATCGATCTCGACGGGACCCTGCTCGGACCCGATCACACGATCAGCCCGGCCAACGTGCAGGCGGTGCAGCGGCTCCAGGCCGCCGGGATCGAGGTCGTGTTGGCCTCCGGGCGGCACCAAGGGACGATGGTGGCCTTTGCGCGGGCGTTGCCGGGCGTGCGCTGGATCGTGTCGGTGCAAGGTGCGCAGGTCGCGGATGTCGAGGGGACGCGGGTGTTGCACCAGTCGTTTCTCGATCCGGTCGCGGCGCGGCAGGTGTTGGATCTCGGGCATCAGATGGGCTTTCCCGCGCTCGTGTATTCGACTGAGGGCATCGCGACCGACAGCGACCTCGGCGTGGAATCCTATTTCAAACACATCGGACACCGGCCGGCGCGGATTTCGACGGAGCAATTTTTGGCGACGCGCACGTTTAAGATCGTGTGGGTCGGCGAGCCGGAGCGGTTGGCGACGTTGGCGCAGGAGCCGCGCGTGGCGGCGATGCCGGCGGAGAAGCTGCGTTCGCACCGGCATCTTTTTGAATTCGTGCAACCGGGGGTTTCGAAGGCGACCGGGTTGGCGGCGCTGGCGGCGCAGCTCGGGATCCGGCGCGAGGAGACGATGGGCTTTGGCGATGCGGACAACGACGTGCCGATGTTTGACTGGGTGCGCACGTCGGTCGCGATGGCGCACGGCTGGCCCGAGGCGAGGGCGAGGGCGACGTTGGTCACCTCGGCCGGCCCGGTTGAAGAGGCCTTTGCGCGCGGCGTCGATGCGGTCTTGGACGCGGCGGGTTGAGCGGGCATAATGTTTCTCCTCGTGAAAACCGCAGGCCTTATCGTCTGTTTGGTGGCGGTGGTCGTGGGCGCAGATGGACGAGCGCAGGATGCGTCGGCGATTGAAAATAGAAGTCCGGCTTGGGCCACGATACTGGCGTTGGTCAGAGAACGGTTTCCCAAAGTGCCGCAACTGAGCACCGCCGAGCTAGCCCGAACCGAACGGCGCTGCAGCGGCATTCGGGTCTAGTTTTGTTTTGTTAGTTTTCGTGCTTTGAAAATCTAACGAACTAACAAAAAACCGCCGGACCCCTTGGTTCGCCCGCTTCCTCAGACGTGCGCGTGGCGCCGATAGCCTTGCGACGTATGTTCTCGGAAAGCCGGATGCGGGAAATCCGCCCGTCCGGTTTGATGAGGGGCGGGAGTTGGCTGACTCACCTCGGCCAGCTCCTGCCTACTCTACCCCCTTCGGCTCGGCCTCAGCGCCTATTTTTTAGCCAAGACCTCAAATTTGCGTTCCGGAAATCTTTTACCACACTCCTTGATCTCCGAACAAAATCTACCAGCTGAGAAAATCACCCGTCAGGCAAAAAACTCCCCAAATCCATGCCATTACTTCATAAACCCGGCACGCATTGGAACGAAGTCTTTCTCCGCGCCCAGCAAGCGGCGCCCGAGGCATTCGAGACTGATCGCATCGCAAATTTGAGCGGCGGAACTTGGCGTTATATGGGAGAGACTCGCCCGCACGCGCTCGCCGTTGACGGCACCTGGATTCCGGGCCCGCCCCGCGTGGACCGAGCGACGGCGGTTTCCGCGGTCGATGAGGCCTCTCGGCAACATGCGGTGTGGTCAAAAGTTCCGCTCGGCGAAAGGCAGCAGCGGGTGCGACAGGCGCTCGTCCTGCTTCGAGCGCACCGCGATACGATCGCATTGCTGCTGATGTGGGAAATCGGCAAACCTTGGAGAATTGCGTGTGCGGATGTTGACCGGTGCGTTGACGGAGTCGACTGGTACCTCGGAGAAATTGAGCGTCAGATGCAGGGGCGAAAACCGTTGCAGGGTCCAGTCTCCAACATTGCTTCGTGGAATTATCCTCTAAGTGTGCTTGTCCACGCCGAACTGGCGCAGCTTTTAGCGGGCAACGCGGTCATTGCGAAAACACCTTCACAGGGAGGCTTCCATGCCCTGACCCTCTCTCATGCTTTAATGGCTCGAGCTGGTTTGCCCGTGACTTTGCTCTCGGGCATCGGCGGAGACCTTAGCGAGGCACTCATTTCTTCCCCTCAACTCGGGGCTCTGGCCTTCGTCGGTGGGCGTTCAAACGGACGTAAAGCGGCGAGCACCTTAGCCGATTTACGACGGCGGCATATCCTCGAACAAGAGGGCCTCAACACGTGGGGTGTCTGGAATTTTTCCCAGTGGTCGCTGCTGGCGGGCCACTTGAAAAAAGGCTTCGAGTACGCCAAGCAACGATGTACGGCCTATCCACGCTACGTGGTGCAGCGGAAGCTACTGCCCGACTTTCTCACGACCTACAATGCCGTACTGGCGTCGCTGCGATTTGGGAACCCGTTCGCCGTTGAAAAAGCGGATGACCCGCTTCCAGAGCTCGATTTCGGCCCCGTGATTTCACAATGGAAGGCGATTGACCTCAATGTCCGATACAAGGAAGCGATCGATGCTGGCGGTATCCCTATCGTTCGAGGAGATACCAGCAGCGGACGCTTTATCGCTGGTCAAGATCGGTCGGCCTACATCGCGCCGGCTTGTGTGCTGAATCCTCCGACAGGGTGGTTATATCACCACAGCGAGCCCTTTGGACCAATTGACTCGATCGTCATCGTCGACACCGAGTCTGAACTGCTATCGGCGATGAACGTGTCAAACGGTGCGCTAGTCGCCTCGATCGCCACTGACGATCCGGCGTTTGCCGAACGTCTGCGACCCGACGTGCAGGCTTTCAAATTCGGAATAAACGCGCCTCGAAGTCGCGGGGACCGCGCGGAGGCATTCGGCGGACGAGGAGCCTCTTGGCGGGGAGCATTTGTGGGGGGGGATCTTCTTATTTCCGCTTTTACGGAAGGAGATCGACCGCTGTGCGGGAATTTCCCTAATGGTTCTCTCTTCCCACCCAACCCTTAGTCTGACGATTTTTAGGCTCTATCTTTCGCCCTTCACGCCGGACCTAATTCTTAGTTGCGGAAATTAACGATAGTATTCCTAAGTCGAGTTCCTTTAACCCCGCGCTTGCGCTAGTTGAAGGGCTTCGCGGTAGGTTTGTAGGCGTCGATGAAGGCGTTGATCGTCTGACTCAATTCGGAGACGTTACAGAAGCTGGTGCCGCGGAGAGCCTTTCTGGACATGATTGCCGCGCCCGCCAAGCCGGGCGTACAATGACAAGCCCGACGAGTTCATTTGCGAGGTGCGCGAAGCGCGTCGGGGCAATTCAGCTGGATTGCTGCGTCGCTGCGCTTCTCGCAATGACCGGCGGTTGATCGAGGGCGTTGGTATCGGACCCTTTTTTCTTCTCCGGCGGGTGAAACGGAGCGCTACTTTGCTGGGTCGAAGTATTTTTTCACGATCCACTCGGGCTGCCATGGGTCGGTTTTGCGGGCTTTGCCGGTGAGATCGATCTTGGGCGGCGGGGTGCTGGTTTCGTTGAGCACAAGAGTGTCGCCGACTTTTTGCTGCCAGGTTTTCATCGCGGCGGTGAGGCGCGTGATGTGCGCGGCGTGGGCGGGGTCGTCGTAGACGCTGCGGGTTTCGTCGGGATCGTTTTGCAGATCGAAGAGTTGGCTGAAGCCGAGCTTGGGATAACGGATGAGTTTCCAGCGCTCATCGCGCACGGCGCGTTGCACTTGGATGTAGGGCAAGAAGACGGTGTCGCGGATCTGCTTTTTCGAGCCGTCCCACAGCGGGCGCAGGCTCTCGCCGAAAATGCCGGCGGGCGCGGGCACGCCGGTGAGCTCGCAGAGGGTCGGGAAGATATCGAGGAGGTAGGTGAACGCCTTGGTGGATTTACCTTGGGGCACGCCGGGACCGGAGAGGATGAACGGCGTGCGCATGGAGTGCTCGAAGACGCTTTGCTTGCCGAGGAGGCCGTGGCTGCCGAGGGCGAGACCGTTGTCGGCGGCGTAGACGATGATCGTGTTCTCGGCGAGACCGCGGGCCTTGAGCGTCGCGAGCAGGTGGCCGATGCGGGCGTCCATGTGCTCGACCATCGCGTAGTATTCGGCGAGTTGGTCGCGGATCATGGCTTCGGTACGCGGCCAAGCGCCGAGATTTTCGTCGCGACCGCCGCTCATCGCGCCGTTGTCGAACGGGAGCTGCGGCTGGAAATTTTTCGGGAGCGGCGGGCGGGAGGTGTAGTGGGCGGGGAAACCGGGTGGGGGCTGACGCGGGTCATGCGGGGCGGTCAGGGCGATGTAACAGAAAAACGGCTTCGTGCCTGCGGCGGTGTCATGTTTTCCAAGGAACGTGATTGCGGCGTCGATGAAGAGATCGGTGGAGAACTTTTCGCCGGTGCGTGGGCCGATCATTTTGCCGTCGGGGCCGCGGTCGTGGATCGGCACTTTTTCGTGATCGGACATGCCGCCAAACATCACGGCCTCGCCCTGCTGGAAGGAGCGGAGCCACGAGGGCTGGCCGTTGTGCCACTTGCCGGTGCCGAAGGTGGTGTAGCCGTGTTCGCCGAGCAGTTCGCCCATGAGTTTTTCGCCGGCGAGCGTCTGGGTGTTCATCGCGAACCAGGTCTTGCCCGTGTGGAGCATGGCGCGGCTGGGCACGCAGACGGCGCCGCTGTTGCCGCCCATGACGTAATTGCGGTGAAAGCTCACGCCGGCCCGGGCGAGGCCGTCGATGACCGGGGTTTTGATGTGCGGGTTGCCGTGGGCGCCGATGGTGTCGGCGCGCTGGTCGTCGGCGAAGATGAAGAGAATGTTGGGCTTCGCGGGGGTCGCGCCCAAAGCGGCGCTGGCGGCGAGCAATAGGGCGAGAATTACAAGAGCGGAGTGAGTGCGCATGGGTGGAAGAGGATCGGAGTTGCTCGGGTTAAGAACGTATTCAGCCGCAGTCGGGAGGGTGGGGTGCGGGGGCGTCGCCGGGAACGGCGCCGACGCAAGCCGGATCAAGGCCAACGGCGTGAGCGTTGGCAACTGCCTCGATCATCAAACGCTCAAGAGCAACGCGGTGCACGGTCCCGATCAAAGCCGAAATTCGCCTGAGGTTTTGGGTCACCCTCGGTCCACCTAAAAACGGCCGTTGAACCACGGATAGACCCGAATGGACCCGGATCCCAAACCGATGGGAGCAGCGAACGACTCACCCTTTTTATCATTGCAGGGCATCATCTTGCGTGAGGCCGTTCCCTCTTTGGAGCCCGACACCCTGAACGGCCCGACACGAGGTCGAGCCCTACAAAGATGCGAAAGGATCGGGCGATGGGTGTGATGATACCAATCGCGGTTGAGTTTCATCCTCAAACCCCCGGGCCAGATGCCCGTGCCACCGCGGAACCCGCAGTCTAAAAATCAACAGCGATTGGGATAAGAGGTTTCGGCCACGCCGATCCCACTCGTTGGCCGCGCGGGCAACTCAGTCGCGATAGTCGAGTGGGGGTTTGCGGGTGCCGACCATGGCTTCGTATTTGAACCCGGCGCCGCGGCGTTGTTCGAGCTCGGCTTTGGCTTTCTTTAGAAGTTCGGGTTGGGTGAAAAGGTCCACGCCGGTGAGGGCGAGGGTCTTGGTCGCCACGATCATACCCTTGAGGCCGATGGTCGTGCCGCCGGCGGCGACCGCTTGCCAGCTGTGTCCGGGCGTGCCGGGGACCCACGTCGCGGCGTTCAGACCAACGGTGGGAGTGGTCCAGCTGACGTCGGACACGTCGGTCGAGCCACCGCCGGAGCTGGCCGACTTGGGATCGAAGGGCATGACGAGGGCAGCGGTTTCGACGGCGGGGGCTTTGCCGAAAAGAGTTTTTCCGATTTTCTCCGCGAAGACTTTTTCTTCGGCGGTGTAGGTCACGCCGCCGACGGTCTCGAGGTTGGCGTGCATGGCGCGGGCGAGGACTTCGTTGCCAAGAAGTTCATAGACGCCGCCGGTGATTTCCCACTCGACGGTGGTGCCGGTGCCGAGGGCGGCGCCTTGGGCGGCTTTCGTCACGCGCTCCCAGACTTCGTTGACGATTTGGCGGCTCGGACTGCGGACGTAGTAATAGGATTCGGCGAAGGCGGGAACGACGTTGGGGGCTTCGCCGCCTTTGGTGATGACGTAGTGGATGCGGGTGGTGTCGGGCACGTGTTCGCGCAGCAGGTTGACCATGTGGTTCATGCCTTCGACGCCATCGAGAGCGGAGCGGCCGCGCTCGGGCGAGGCGGCGGCGTGGGCAGCCGCGCCGCGGAAACGGAACTTGCCCGAGATGTTGGCCAAGGAGCTGGAGATACGGACGGCGTTGCGATCGCCGGCGTGCCAGTGCATGACGGCATCGACGTCCTCAAAGAGGCCGGCGCGCACCATGTAGACTTTGCCGGAGCCCCCTTCCTCAGCGGGAGTGCCATAGACGCGGAGCGTACCTTTCTGCCCCGTGGCTTGAAGCCAGTTTTTGAGGGTAACAGCGGCATGGGTGGAAGCGGCGCCAAAGAGGTGATGGCCGCAGGCGTGGCCGGCATTGACCTCGGGGCGGGGTTTCTTCTCGGGATCGGCGGTCTGCGAGACGCCGGGGAGGGCGTCATATTCGGCGAGGATTCCGATGACGGGCGAGCCGCTGCCGAAGCTGGCGACAAAGGCGGTGGGCATTTCGGCGACGCCGGCTTGGACCGTGAAGCCGGCTGAGCGGAGGGTCGATTGGAGAAGAGTGGAGCTCTGGGTTTCTTTGTAGCCGATCTCGGCGTAGTCCCAAATTTTCAGCGCGATCTCTTCGTAGGTTTTTCGCGTGCTCTCGATTTGGGCGATGAGGTCGGGTTTGGTTTTTTGAGCGTGGGCCGGCGTGGTGAAACAACCGAGGGCCAGGAGTGGAGTGCTGAGGGCGAGCAGGCGGAGAGCCGGAGATTGGAAAGGGAGCTTCACGATGATGAGGAGGGAACGACTACGAGGACGGAGAAAGCGAACGATTTTAGGAGGTGAACATAAACGAAGCGCCACGGATGAGATGGCGTTGCGGGTTCGAACGGGTGGCGCGGGGCGCGAGGCGTGCCGGAACGAGTCAAAAAGGAGGCTTTGCGGCTGCGCCCCTCGCAGTCTCAGACGAGAAACTCAGAGTTGTTTGGTGAGTTCGATGGTCCAGGAGCGGCCTTGGAAAAGGCTGCCGTGCACGGCGGCCGAAAAGCCCACTGCACCGGAGGTGAGCGGTGGTTCACGGTCGGTCAGGTTGACGACGCCGAGGCGAATCGAGCTGTGGCGGAGCAGGCGAGGGGCTTCCTGCCTGAAACGGTACCCGATTGAAGAATTGAAGGAGACGACGTCGCGCACGACGTAGCGGTAGAGGAAGCTGCCGCTGTCGAATTGCTTCGAAATGTAGCTGGGTGAGCCGAGCAGGGCGTAGTTGGCGGCGGTGACGGTAGCGGTGTCGGCGTAGCTGCCGGTGTAATACGCGCTGAAACCCGCGGTCCAATTGCCCTTGCGCCAATTGATGGTGTTCGTGCCGCGCCAGCGGGTGGTGCCATCGGTGCCGAGGCGTTCGATAAAGGCCGGGGCGGAGCCGGGGACGTCACGCAGTTGGTAAGTGCGGATCATGTAAGACCAGTCGGCGTTGAGGGAGAACCGACCGATGGGGAGGTTTGGCGTCTGATAATTTAGGCTGAGGTCGATGCCGCTCGCGAAACCCTTGGCGAGGTTTTGGAACTGGATGTTGCGGGAATCAATGCGGCCGACGACGGGCGCCTGTTGTGTCGAAGGGCGGGTGGCGTTGTAGGCGGCGAACGCAGCAATGTCTTCCGCTGTCGGAACGGCGCGCTTGATGCCCGGATCGCCTTTGTAATTGGCGGTGCCGGAACCGAGGTCGATTTGGGCGAGGGTCCGGCCGGCGGCGAACTGGGATTGGGTGTAAGCGTTGAGTTTGGCGGCGTCGCTGTTGACGAGTTGCGTGTCGGAGTAGCTGCCGATGACGTTGGATTGGTCGATCTGCCAGTAGTCGGCCGTGAGGGAGAGGCCCTTGATTTTTGGGACTTCAAAGGCGAGTCCGACGCTCTTGCCGGTGGCGGTGACGGGTTGGAGCGCCAGGTTGCCGGTGGAGAAGCGCCGCATGATGTAGGTGCCGTTGCCGACGGTCTGAGTGCGGTAGGCGTCGTTGGAACCGGGGGCGCTGTCCACGATGAAGCGGGTGGGTGCGTAGAGGGTCGGGAGGTTGGGCGCGGAGAAACCCTGGTTGTAGGAGGCGCGCACCATCAGGCCGGCGTAAGGCTTCCAGTTGAGGCCGGCCTTGGGCCGGGTGGTCGTACCGAAATCGCTGTAACTTTCGTAGCGGGCCGAACCGGTGAGCTCGAGGGAGTGGAGCAGCGGGATATTTTTTTGCGGAGTGAAAACCGGGACGATCATCTCGGTGTAGGCGCTGTAAACGACGCGGTTACCGGTGGAGTTGGGCGCATAGGAGGCGACGAGGTAGTCGTTGTCGTTTTCGGCGAGGCCGGAGCCGGGGGGATTGCTGCCGACGAAGTCGGGGCGAAGATCGAGATATTGCTCGCGGCGATATTCGGCGCCGGCGGCGAGCGAGACGGTGTTGCCCCAATAGCGGAACAGCGGGCCGGAGGCGCGGGCGTCGAAGCTCGTGATCGCGCTGAAACCGTCGTGCCGCCACTTCTGCGAAAAAGTATCGAGGACGGACTTCGGATTGTTGTAGGGCTGGTCGGGGACGATGGCGTTGCCCGAAACTTTGAAGGTGTAACCGAAGGGGTTGAAAGCGGTGTTGTCGGTGCGTTGGAGGGCTCTTTGGAAGAGTGATTCACGGGCGGCGTTATTGGAGACGTCGGCCGTGTAGGCACGGGTGTAGAGGGCGGCGGACTCCCAGGTCCAATCGTTCAGAAACTTGCCCCGCAGGCCGGCGACGCCGCGATAGACGCCGGAGTTTACCTCGACCATTTCGGCGCCGAGGTCCTGGAGCAAAACGGAAACGAGCGTGATGGCCTGGGGCGTGCCGGTGAGGCGCGGGGTGCCATCGGCATTGGGCGCGCCGGTCGGGCTGTAAAAGCGGGAGCCGTAAGGGTTGAACGGATTGTTGACGTTGACGGGTGCGAATTGGTCGGAGCCGGGGGCGTTGATCTGGATGGGCTGGCGGAGAAAAGTGGATTTTGAGTGGTAGAGCGAAAAATCGCCGAAAGCGGTGATATTTTCGGTGAGCTCATACTCAATGTGCGTGAACCAATTTTTGCGGTCCGATTCACTTTGGCCGGTGTTTTGATACTGGTTGAGGTTGGTGAAGGATTCGGGATTGGCCGCGCGATTCGACGTGGGATTCACGGTGGTGAATGCGAGCACGCCGTTGACGGGTCGGAAGTAATTGGCGGCGGTGGAGGCGCCGATGCGGAAAGAGGGGTAGATGCTGACGGCGGAGCGCCCGTCAAACTGGCCGCCAAGCGCGTTGAAGCCGGCGGGAGCTTGGGCGGTGTGGTTGCCGCTGCGGGTGAAGGACCGGCTGCTGTAGGGGATCGCGTCGCGCCGAAGAAAATCGAAAGTGGAAAGCCAGCGGCCTTTACCGCCGGCGAATTCACGGCCGGAAGTTAAGGTTGCCTGCAGGTTGCGCCCATCACCGCGCTCCGGGATGCCGATCCGGGTGCGCAATTCGGTGCCGCGGAGATCGCGGCGCGAGATGAAGTTGATGACGCCGGCGACGGCATCGGAACCGTAAATGGCAGAAGCGCCGTCGCGGAGGATGTCGATGCGCTCGATGCCTTGGGTGGGGAGCTGGTTGACGTTCGTGTAGAAGGCGGGAACGCCACCGTCGTTGGAGGTAACGGGGTGGGGGGCCAGACGGCGACCGTTGAGGAGGACGAGCGTGTTGCCGGCGCCGATGCCGCGGAGATTTACGTTGGCATTGTCGCCGCGGGAGTTGGCGCCGCCGTTTTGGGCTTCGTTGAGCGGGACGTTGGTCACCTGCGGGAGAGCGGTCAGCAACTCGACCGGCGTGAGGGCATTGCGGGCTTCGATCTGCTCCCGGTCGAAAACGGTGACCGGAAGGACTTTTTCTTGGGCGAGGCGCTTGATGTTGGTGCCCGTGACAGAGAAGGTTTCGAGTTTGAGGACCTCTTCCTTGCCGTCTTTCCTCTCGGCAGAGGCGGCAGCGGCAGCGGGCGCGGGCGCGATCTGCGCGAGGAGGACTGTCGTGCTGAATGCCGTCAGTAGGCACAGCAGAGATTTCAAGCCGCGCGGACGAGTGGGGGTAGTGGTCATAGAGTTTGATGGTTTTGTCGGGAAAGACGCAGGCAATTTCCCGGCAGGTTGATACGGTTCAAATGCTCTATTAATGCTAACTATGACCCGTGCAAGCCTCCGGAAAAAAGGGGAAAATCGGCGGCTGGCCTTCGTGGTTACGTGAGCCGGTCGGGTCACTGGTATTTCGCCCTCTGCGACGATTTCCCCACCTGCGGGTTCATTGCTTTTCTGGCAGTTTTGCGGGCTAG
>Ga0209550_10000823_pt1 | contig 29730 bp, 26 predicted proteins | sample LauGreSuBDMM15SN_2_FD_187567 | JGI IMG/M metagenome (GOLD analysis project Ga0209550, IMG submission 187567) | Freshwater lake microbial communities from Lake Michigan, USA - Su13.BD.MM15.SN (SPAdes) (version 5) | ecosystem: Environmental > Aquatic > Freshwater > Lake | place: Lake Michigan... | reverse complement strand
TGATTTGCGACAGGAACGGCGTGATCCCGATGCCGCCTGCAATCATCAGATGCTTTTTGGCCCGCGTATCCAGCGCAAAGAAGTTCAGCGGATGGCTCAGCACCATATCCATTCCCGCACGGACATGGGTGTGCAAGAACAACGACCCGCCCCGCCCCGCGTCATCGCGACGGACCGAGATTTCGTAGCCCGATGTATCGGCAGGGTCTGACATCAGCGAATAGGGGTTCAACCGGCGGGTGCCGTGGTCGTCCATCTCCACCACAACATGCGATCCGCCCGAAAATGACGGCAGCGGCGCACCATCGCGCGAGACAAACCGAAAGCGCTTGATCAGGTCGTTGACCTCAACCACCTCGGCCACTTTGACCTCTAGCTTTACCCCACCGCTCATTTGAACCGCTCCACCGCTGCCGGAACAAGGCCGGGGTCTTCGGCGTCAATATTGACACCCTGAAAGGCCGCGATCCGGCGCGAGTAATGGTCGCGCACATACAGGCTTAGGCCGCAATGGCTGCACACAAAGGGGTCCAGCGCCACATTTTCGGTGATGCCCTTGCAATGCACGCATTGCACGCGCCGCAGGGTCGATCCGCGATGCTCTTTCTGGATGGCGGCAAAGGGCAGGCCCGTCATCATAATCTCACGCTCGGCTTGGCCGATCAGGCCCTCGGTTCCCGTCAAGTAAAACTGCGTGCCCATATGGGCTTCCCCTACCACTTTTGCCAGTCGCGGCAACATGGCCGGAATGGTCGGAGCGCGGTAACTTTGCGCCGCCCCCAAGGTTTGCACAGCGGCCCATTGGTCCGTGCCATTTGGGCCGGGCGTGTACAGGATATGCATATGCGCCAACATCCCCGCGCGGTCAGGGGCCTTGGCCAGCAGATCAACCAAAGCCTCTGCCCCTTCGCCGTCAGCGATAACGACATGGGCGGTTCCGGGGCGCGGTTCTAGCGTGGCGTAGACGGGGCGGCTTTTGATCGAGGGGGGGAAGATCGTCTTGCTCATGACATTGCCTATCTTCACGTCTTTCATATGTGCCCAAATATCCCCGCCGGAGGCACGGTCCGCGCGACGCGCTCCGGCGGGGTTTGGGCGCTTGCCTTAGCCCTGAGCGGACCGGCGTTTTTTGTCGATGTCATAGAACGGCAACGAATGGCTCTTGGCCTTGATCGCGCCATGCGTGCCGCAATTGACCACCAGATCTGTGCCGATGTTGGCGCAATCGACCGGCAGGCGGGCGATGGCGACCGTGTGGTTGTTCAGCGGCGAATACATCGCTTGGGTCACAACGCCGACCTGCTTGCCGCCGCGCATCACAGGCGCGCCGTTGCCGGGGACATTCTTGCCGTCCAGCTGCAGGCCCCAGATCTTAAATCGCTCGCGGCCCTTCAGGCGGTAATGCTCTTCCGCACCACGGAACCCCACCTTGCCGGGCGAGACGGTGAAATCTAGGCCCAGTTCCCACAGCGTATCGCCGGGGCCTTCGTTTTCGAACGGATACATTTCCGAATTGTCGAAGGGGAAGAACAAAAGGTAGCTTTCGGTGCGCAACATATCCAGCGTGGTGAAGCGGCAGGGGATGATCCCCATGGCAGCGCCCTCTTCCAGAATGCGGTCCCAGATCAGGCCGGCATCTTGCCCACGGCAGAAAATCTCATAGCCACGTTCGCCGGTGTAGCCGGTGCGAGATAGAGTGATGGGCTTACCGAACAGGCTGGTGCCCATGTGGCTGAAATAGCCAAGCTGGCGCACGCCGGGGATGTGCTTTTCCAGATAGTCCACCGCCAGCGGGCCTTGCAGCGACAGGTCGTGCAATTGGTCATCAAAGCGGATCGATACATCGCGGCCAGTGGCGGCCATCGTCAACTGTTCATGCCCTTGGCCAGAGCCGTGCACCACGGTGAAACTATCGGGGCCAAAGCGGTAGATGACGCAGTCGTCCACGAACTTACCCGCATCGTTGAGCATGCAGGCGTAAACCGCCTTGCCCGGCATAAGCTTTTCCATGTTGCGGGTGGTGGCGCGCTCAATCACATGGCTGGCAGCAGCCCCGGTAATATGCACCTTCTTCAGGCCCGACACATCCATCAACCCTGCCTTGGTGCGGATCGCCATGTATTCGGCTTCCGGATCGCCCGCATAAGACCAAGCGGTCCCCATGCCGGACCAATCTTCAAGATTGGATCCCAATGCACGGTGACGGTCGCCCAAAGTCGAGAATCGCCAAGAATTCGTCATAGTTCCCCCCGCAGGTTCAGATTTGGCCGAAGTTTGTAGGGCGCTTACGCAAAAAGCAATACTCAAGTGCAACATATTTTCTTGTCAGCAAACAAACTGGCCGCCAGATGAAAAAAGGGGCGCCAAAGCGGCGCCCCTTTCGTTGAACAGCCGTACCTTCAGACCGGCATGGTGAAGAACCAGTTGGACCACAAGACCACGGCCAAACCGGCCAGCAGCGCCAGATAGGGCAGCATCCCCGCCTTGCGCTCGCCCAGATCGCCGTCCTTCAGGCCCAACTCCTCCATCGCGCCCTTCGGGAACTTACCGCCGTCCTGCACATAGTGGCGGAACCAGAACACCGGAATGATCAGCGCGGCAAAGATCGCGCCCGAAATCAGCGCGTTCTCATAACCCCAGACCTTGGCACCTGCCCCCAGAAACAGCGCGTTCACAAAGGCCAATAGGGTGTTGAAGGCGATCAGGATCGTCGGTGCCTTCCACGGGCGTGGAATATGGGCAGAATCGATGCGGTGGATCCAGCCCGCGTTCAGGTTCAGGAAGTTGAACACGATGTAGCCGACGTTCGAAATGGCCAGGACATAGAAATACCCGCCCACATCCGATGCCAGCGCCAGCAGGAACACGTTAAAGCCAAAGTCGGTCCACATCGCCTTGGATGGCACGCCCTTTTCGTTCACGCCGCTCAGGTATTTCGGCAGCCAGCCGTCCTTGGACCCCTGGTATAGGGTGCGCGACGACCCGGCCAGCGCGGTCATGATTGCCATGAAAAGCGCCATGATCATCAAGATCACGAAGATCTGCGTGATGACCGGGCCACCGCCGATCATGTTGCCCAAAGCCTCGCCCACGCCTGTGCCGTCAACGATGCCGGTGGCGACCATGCCCGAATGGCCCAACACGCCCTGGAACGAGAACGGGATCAAAAAGAAGAACACGCAGCACACCAGACCCGAGTAGAAGATGGCGCGGAAGGTGTCGCGCTTGGGGTCTTTCAGTTCTGCGGTATAGCACACCGCCGTCTCGAACCCATAGGTGGACCAGGCGGCGATATAGAGGCCACCAAGGAACAGCGTCCAGCCGCCGATGTTCCATTCGCCATCCACACCCGAATACCACCCGCTGGGAGGCACCAGTGCGGTGACGTTCATATAGTCGATCGACCCGGTCAGGATCGGCACCAGACCGACCAGCAGCAAGGGCACCAGCACGATGATCGCCAGCACCTTTTGCGCCTTGGCGGTTTGCGCCACGCCGCGATGCTGGATCACCATGATGATCGACATCAATGCCACGCCGATCAGAAAGGTCGAGTTGAACTTGAGCGTACCAAGACCCGGTATCGCAATCGAGAGCGCCTCAAAGGTGCGGACGGCGGGGGTCAGCGCAGTCACGCCATCCAAGGCCGCAACCGCCGCAATGGCATCGGGCAGCGCGGTTCCGGCATTGGCGGTCATATAATCGATGACCGACTGGGTTTCCGCCGTATAGCTCGCCAGATTGGCCGCAACCCAATCCAACACCAACTGACTTTCAGCCAGCGGAATGGGGAACAGCGCATTCAGGATATAGCCCGCCGCAATGGCGCAACCCAAGGATAGCACGGGCGACCACGCGAACCAGTTGCACCACACCGACAAGGGCGCCACGATCTTGGAATAGCGCAGCCATGCGGTCGCACCATAGATCGAGGTTCCCCCCGACTTGTTGCCGAACATCCCCGCCATCTCGGCATAGGTAAAGCTTTGCAAAAAGCCCATCACCATCGAGATCATCCAGACTAGGAACGCCAGTTTCCCCGTCGTCCCGCCGATACTGCCGATCGAGAACAGCACAAGGGGCGGCACCCCCGCAGCAACCCAAAAGGCACCCTTCCAGTCTAACGCGCGGACCAGTTGGCGTTCGCCACCCGCGCTTGATTCCATCGTCATATCTAACCCTCTCCCGTCATGTTTTTGCTCGCCCCCGGCCTGAGGATGGCCAAAGGTCATTCGCACCGAGCTTCAGCCCAGATGACGCATTAAAAGCACGAAGGAGGATTCAACGCTAGAAATTTTTATCTGGCGGAAAAATTGTTTACTTGCGCAGTCAGGGCGGCCTTCGATCCGCCCAAAAGCGCAGCAAAAAGCCCGGCGCAGCGCGGCGCCGGGCTTTGGAATTGCAGCGATAGGCTTAGTTCTTCAGATAGCTTTCCATCGAATCCTCCAGCGCATCTTTCCACGGTGTGTGGTGCACAGGGGCCATCGTGCCGGTGATCACCGACTTATAGGCATGGTTGCGGAAGGACATGATTCCCGACTTCTTATGCTCTTTCCATTCAAAGAAAGCGTCACAAGCGCCATCAACATCAAAGGACGGATAGTCCGTCTCGGCGATCAGTTCCTTTACATAGTCGCCCTGATAATGGATGGCGTCATGCGCGTCTTGGCCTGCATCTTCACGCGCCTCACGATCTTTCACATCGGCCAGCATCACGGCTTTGTCGGTCGGAACCGCGATTTTGCCCATGATGGCATCGCGCACCCACCAGGCTTGGGCGTCAAACATGTTGAAGGTGAACCACTGGTCTTGCATGCCCAGATAGAAGAGCTTGGGGTTATTCACCCAAACCACGCCCTTATAAAGATCGGCAGCAGCCAGTCGGTTGGCGGTTTTCAGGCGCAGATCGTCGGGCAGGAAGGGGAAGTGGTGCTTGTAGCCCGTGCACATGATGATCGCATCGACCTTTTTCGATGTGCCATCTTTGAAATAGGCGGTCGTCTCGTCGACATGATCCAGCGCTGGCACTTCGCGGAAGTTATCGGGCCAGTCAAAGCCCATCGGCGCGTTACGGTAGGCCACAGTCACCGACTTCGCGCCATATTTCCAGCATTGGCTGCCAATGTCCTCGGCCGAATAAGACGACCCCAGCAGCAAGATGTCCTTGTCATGGAACTCCATCGCGTCGCGGAAGTCATGGGCGTGCAGCACGCGGCCGGCAAAGATGCCAAAGCCCGGATATTCCGGCACGTTCGGGGTCGAGAAGTGGCCCGAGGCCACGATCACATTGTCAAATTCTTCCTCATACATCCGGTCTTCAACCAGATCATGCGCCATCAGGGTGAAATTGCCCTTGGCCTCGTTATACTTCACAAATCGCACGGGGTGGCGAAAGCGGATCCACGGGCGCACGCCGGCCTTTTTGACGCGGCCTTCGATATAGTCGACCATGACTGCGCGCGGCGGGTACGACGCGATTTGCTTGCCGAAATGCTCTTCAAACGAATAGTCGGCAAATTCCAAGCCCTCTTTCGGGCCGTTGGTCCAAAGGTAGCGATACATCGAGCAATGCACAGGCTCGCCAAACTCATCCAAGCCAGTGCGCCATGTATAATTCCAAAGCCCGCCCCAATCGCCTTGCTTTTCAAAGCAGACCACCTCGGGGATCTCTTCCCCTTTGGCGCGTGCCGACTGGAAGGCGCGCAGTTGTGCCAGGCCTGACGGGCCCGCGCCGATGACGGCAACTCTTTTTTTCATGGAACTCTCCCTAAGCTTGGGCCGTGCGAATCTTGCCCTTGGGAATGACCCTATCCAGACCCTATGCTGAGTGTCAATTTTTCTTCCTGCAGTGAAACGACCTTGTGCCAAAAATCGGCATTCGGGCTTGCGGCGGCAGACCAAGTCTTTACCAAGGGGCGACCTTACAGGACCGCGCCGATGATATCCCTGTCGCCCATTCACCGCGTCTTTGCGGGCTTTGCCTGTTATTCCTTTGCCATGGGCAATATCTTTCCCCGTCTGGCCGATGTGCAATCGGGCATGGGGGTGACGACGGCGGCCTTGGGCTTGGGGCTGATCGGCGCGCCGGTGGGAACCTTGGTGTCGTTCACCTTCGCCAGTCCCTATCTGGACAAGATTGGTTACGGGCGGCTTTTGCCTTGGGCGCTGCCGCTGCTCGCGGCGCTTTATGCGCTGGCGGTGCACGCACCCTCGCCCTTGATTTTATTCTTGATGCTGCTGCCCGTGGGCGTGGTGATCGGCTGTGTTGAGATTATGCTGAACGCCGAAGCTGACCGGACCGAGTTTATGGTGGGCCGCCGCATCATGAACCGTTCCCACGCGTTTTGGAGCATCGGCTTCTTTTCCGCCGGCCTTTTTGGCGCACAGGTCGCCAGCTTTGGCATCAGCCCGCAACTGCATTTGGCTTTGGTTGTGCCCATTGTGGGATTGGGCAGTTATTTGGCGTTGCATGATTATGCCCCCTCACCCCCGCGCGGAGCCGAAGCCGATCACAAAGCGCCGCTCATCGTGGCCCCAACTTGGCCGATCTTGGTGCTGGTGGTTGTCACCATCCCCGCGATGGTCTTGGAAGGGGCCAGCATGGATTGGTCGGCCATTTATATGCGCGATTCTTTTGGGTCGGATAAGTTCTGGCAAGGCATCGCCGTGGCCTCTTTCGCCGTGCTGCAAGGTTTGATGCGGTTTTATGCCGATGGCGTGGTAGAGCGGTTTTCCCCCGCAGCCCTTGCGCGGGTGTTATTTGTGGCACTCGGCTTGGGCTGTATAACGGTGGTGCTGTCGCCGTGGCCCATTCTGTCACTGATTGGCTTTGCCGCCATGGGCCTTGGCACCTCGGCCATCTTCCCCTTGGCCATGTCGGCGGCAGCCCAGCGCAACGACCGCCCCTCGGCCCTGAATATCGCGGCGCTGGCGCATTTTTCGTTCATGATCTTCCTGATCGCCCCGCCGATCTTGGGCTTTATCGCCCATGGCTGGGGCATCCGCACGGCTTACGGCATCGCCCTGCCCTTTGTGCTGATCAGCCTTGTTACCGCAGGGGCCTTGGGCAAAAAGCACTGAAGCCAACCCCACCTTGTGGCCTGCCCCATCTTCAGGCAAAAGCGCGCACGTTAAGCCCCCTGAAAGGCCAAGATCATGGATTACAGCAAGTCCGGCAACGCAAAATTCGGCAAGGGCATCCCGCGCCATCTGGAAAAGAACGCCAAGGCCCCAGAAGCCAATGGCGGGCGCGAAACCAAGGAACAGCTTTTGGCCCGTATGAAAGCCGCAGCCTTGGCAAAGGCTGAAAAGAAAGCCGACTAGCCCTTGTCCTAACACAGCTTTGTCATAAGCCTGTCACAAGCGGGCGTCACAGGTGACGTCCAATCATAAGCCAGAGGCTTGCATGGACCCCTATGTCATCGAAGGTGCGCGCGTCATTCTACCCTTGGGGGTGGAAGACGTCTCGGTGCGCATCGAGGGTGGCAAAATCACGGGGCTGGATAGCCCGCGCGATGGGGCAAGGGTGATCGACGGCCGCGGCAAAATTCTTGCGCCTGCTATTGTCGACATCCACGGCGATGCCTTTGAACGCCAGTTGATGCCGCGCCCCGGTGTTGATTTTCCCCTGCACGCTGCGTTGCTGGAAACCGACCGGCAACTGGCCGCCAACGGCATCGCCACCGCCTACCACGCCTTGACCCTGTCGTGGGAGCCTGGCCTGCGCTCTGTCGCCATGGGCAATGCCGTGCTGGACGGGCTTTTGGCGCTGGCCCCGCGCCTGACAGTGGAAAACCGCCTGCAACTGCGGTGGGAAACCTTTTGCTTCGAGGCCCTGCCCCTGATCGAACGCGCTCTTGCGGGGCCGCTGCTGCCCTCGATCGCGTTCAACGATCACACGTCGATGGCGGTGCTGCACCCTGGCACCGCGCTGCAAGACCGCCCGTTTGACCATGATCCGGCCTTTTCGGTGGTAGATATGGACAGCCCCGGCTTTGCCGCCAAAATGGCGGATCGGGGCAAACGCTCTGGCCTTTCTCAAAGCGATTTTGTGGCCCTGATCGGGTCCATCTGGCAGCGCCGCCCCAAGGTGCAGGGTGTGATGGATCAGGTCGCAGCTTTGGGCCGCGCTGCGGGCGCACCGATGCTCAGCCATGATGACAGCCGCAGCGAAACCCGCCGCTACTACCACGATCTGGGCGCCAAGATCAGCGAATTCCCGATGAACATCCAAGCTGCCCAAACCGCCCGCGACTTGGGCGACTGGATCATCTTTGGCGCGCCCAATGCGGCAAGGGGTGGCAGCCACCTTGGATCGCCAGGCGCGGGCGATATGATCGAACGCGGACTGTGCGATATTCTGGCGTCTGACTACTTCTATCCCGCGATGCTGTCTGCCATGGCGCGCCTGCTCGCCCAAGGGCGCGGCACGCTTGCCCAACTTTGGCCGCTTATCTCGACCAACCCCGCCCGCGCGCTTGGCCTGCACGACCGCGGCGCAATAGCCCTAGGCCAACGCGCCGATCTTGTCTTGCTGGATTGGCCCGAGGGCGAGGCTCCGGCCGCACGCCTGACCCTCGTCGCGGGCCGGCCGGCCTATCAAGCCACCCCCTACCCGCTTTAGCCTTACCCCCTTCATTTCGGCGGCAATACTCTGGGGATGCACGCATCTGCCCGCGCTTTGCGGGTCTTACATTTGGAAGACAGGCCAAAGTGAAGCGACCAGCAACGCGGCCATTGTCCAGTTGAAGACGGCCAAGCGGCGCTTGTCGGTGAGCAGATGGCGCACCTGCTCGCCCGCCAGGACCCAAACCGAAATCGACGGCAAGTTGACGAAAGAAAACGCCACGCAAACGATCAAAACTGATCCGATGCCGCCCGAGGCATAGGCGCTGATCGCCCCCAAGGCCATGGCCCAAGCCTTAGGGTTTACCCACTGAAACGCCGCCGCCTGCAAAAAGGTCATGGGCATGCCGCCAGCCTTACCCGCCCCCGGCGCCGCCGCATGAGCAATTTTCCACGCCAGCCACAGCATATAGGCCACCGACAGCACCTTTAACGCCAGCTTGGCCGGCGGGAACGCCTCGAATATCCCCGCAAGGCCCAAGCCCACCAAGAACACCATCAGCCCGTGGCCCAAAGAGATGCCAAACATATGCGGTAGGGTGCGGCGAAAGCCGAAATTGGCCCCAGACGCCATCAGCATCAGGTTATTCGGCCCCGGCGTGATCGAGGTGACAAAGGCGAAAGAAAGAAGCGCAAGGAAGATGTCATAGGTCATGGGCAGGTTTCCAAACCAACAAACTGCGTGGGTAAAGGCGATAGCCGTGCAGAGATGACGAAAGCCACCGCGCAAGGCAAGCGAATATGCCGCTTTACGGAGATTTGGCCGCTCTGGTGGGAATAAGGAACATTCTTCTGCAAACACGCCTTTAATTGGTATGGCAATTCCCCCTACACCCTGCTTTCCCCGTTGCCCGATTGCCCTGCTTGCCCTAGCCTTACCTCATCAATTTTTCCGGAGGACCTCATGACCCTTGGCTTCAACACCCTCGCCATCCACGCCGGCGCAGAGCCTGATCCCGCCACCGGCGCGCGGCAGGTGCCGATTTATCAAACCACGGCCTATGTGTTTCGCGATGCCGATCACGCTGCCAAATTGTTCAACCTGCAAGAGGTGGGCTATATCTATTCCCGCCTAACCAACCCCACCGTGGCAGCGCTTGCCAACCGTGTGGCGGCATTGGAAGGCGGCGCGGGAGCGGTGTGCTGCTCATCCGGTCACGCAGCCCAGATCATGGCGCTGTTTCCGCTGATGCAGCCCGGCACCAATGTGGTGGCTTCGACCAAGCTTTATGGTGGCACGATCCAGCAGTTCAACAACACGATCCGCAAGTTCGGCTGGTCGGCCAAGCTGGTGGACTTTGACGATCCCAAGGCCATTGCCGCCGCGATTGATGACAACACCCGCGCTTTGTTTTGCGAAACCATCTGTAACCCTGGCGGCGCTGTGTCTGACCTTGACACCATCGCGCGTGTGGCCAACCAGCACGGCCTGCCACTGATCGTTGACAACACCACCGCCACGCCGTTCCTGTGCCGCCCCATCGAACATGGCGCGACCTTGGTGGTGCATTCGGCCACCAAATACCTGACCGGCAACGGCACTGTCACCGGCGGTGTGGTGGTGGACAGCGGCAAGTTTGATTGGTCGGCCTCGGGCAAGTTCCCCTCGCTTGCGGCACCGGAACCCGCTTATCATGGCCTGAACTTTCACGCCGCTTTGGGGGCTATGGCCTTTACCTTCCACTCTATCGCCGTGGGCCTGCGCGATCTGGGCATGACGATGAACCCCCAAGGCGCGCATTATACGCTGATGGGCATCGAAACCCTGCCCCTGCGGATGGAGCGTCATGTGCAAAACGCCCAAGCCGTGGCCGAATGGCTAGAGGCCGATCCGCGCGTGGATTTTGTGACCTATCCGGGCCTGAAATCGTCGCCCTATCACAATCTGGCCAAGATGATCGTGCCGGGCGGGGCGGGGGCTTTGTTCACCTTTGCCGTCAAGGGCGGCTATGACGCTTGCGTAAAGCTGGTCGATCATCTGAAGCTGTTCAGCCATGTGGCGAACTTGGGCGACACGCGCAGCTTGGTGATCCACTCGGCTTCCACCACCCACCGCCAACTCAGCGATGAACAACGCGCCGCGGCGGGGGCCTCTTCGAACGTGGTGCGCCTGTCGATCGGGATTGAAGATGTGCGCGACATCATCGCCGATCTAGATCAGGCGTTGACGGCTGCGACCGCGTAAGGGTCTGGCAATACAGTTTAAGGGGCCGCTCATGGGGCGGCCCCTTTGCGTTAGGGCTTTAACTGCCAAACAATCGTAACTTCCGCGGAAACCCCCACCTCGCCCGCAGCCAAGGGCACGCCACTATCGCCAGCGGCTTTGAACAGCATCGGCATGGGCTGTTGCCCGCCACCACCTTCAAAGATCGACACAATCGGCCCAAGGGTTTCGCCCGCAGCCGATGCCAGAACTTGCGCGCGCGCCAAGGCGTCGACGACAGCGGCTTTGCGGGCCTCGTCCTCGAGCGGACGGGGATCGGCCAAGCCAAAGGACAGGCCGTTCAGGGTATTGGCCCCATCCGCAATGGCCGCATCCAAAACAGGCCCTGCCATATCAAGGTCTGCGATGCGCACCGTCAGCAAAGAGCTTGCGATGTAACCTTGGATGTCTTGCGCTGTGCCTGATGCGCTCATCACCCAGTTGGGGTTCAGCGACAGTCCCGTGGTTTGCATATCGCGGTCGGCCACCTTGGCTGCGATCAACCGCGCAATCACGGCAGACGCCGCATCGTTGTTCGCGGCCATGGCCTCTGCCGCCGTGGCCCCCGTTGTGGTGACGCCCAGCGACAAGGTGGCCTGATTTGGGACTGCCGTCACAGTGGCTGCACCTGTGACTGTTAAGGTGCCATTGGCCTCGGCCAAGGCGGCTGCGGGCAACAGCAAAGCCGCCGCAAGGGCGCAGGAGAGCAAAAGGCGCATGAGGTTCTCCGTTCAAAAATTCGTCTCACCATGCTTGGCCGTTACACCAAGTATTTGCAGGAACCTTGTGGAGCTTTGGCTTTCAATCGGCGATTTCCCGCTATAGGAAGATCAAGAACCCCGCAGAGCGTTCCTGCCTGTCTGATGGCTGCTATAGACACATCACATGAAACCATCCTTCGCCCTTGATCTGCGCTTTAGCGTCCTGTCGTTGCTGCACCGCACCGCGCGCGGCTGGACCAAGGTGGGCGAAGCAGCGCTTAACACGCCTGACTTGGCCGAAGCTTTGGCCTTCATGCGCTCGACAGCGCTTGGCCTGTCACCGCGTGGGATCACAACAAAGCTCATCCTGCCCAACTCGCAAATCCTTTACACCAAAGTCATGGCCCCCGTGGCAGAGCCATGGACCCGCACCCGCCGCATTGGTGCGGCCTTGGACGGGTTGACACCCTATCGCTTAGACGAATTGGCCTATGACTGGTGCGAAACGGCATCCGGCATGCAAGTGGCCGTGGTCGCCAAAGAGACACTGGAAGAGGCGGAAACCTTTGCCCGTGACCACAGGCTGAACCCTGTGTCTTTTGTCGCGGTGCCAGAAGAAGGGACCTATCTGGGCGAGCCGTTCTTTGGGGCCTCGAAGCTGTCGAAATCGCTTTTGGCCAAGGAAGAAACGGTGGAGCGTGACAGCGAAGCCGTGCGCGTGGTTGGGCGCTCGGCGCCCAAGGCCAAACCCATCCCGTCGGAAGACCCTGCCGCTGAGGTTCTAAAACCTGAACCACCCGAGGCTTCGCCCGTAGTGGCCGACACCCCCCAACCTCCAGCACTGATCGCCAAAGACGAAGTGCCTGTTACGGCGGATCAACCCGCTGTGGTCGAGGCCACCCGGCCCGATCCAGCCGCGCCAGAAGAAACCAATCCAACATCTGCCGCCTTTCAAGATGCCAACCCCGCAGAGACTGCGGCGGTCGAGGCGCCCGTGATGGGTCAAGAGCCGCTTGACGTTCCCGATGCACTGCCCGCTTCCCCATCCATTTCCGCGCCTGTCGAGGCAGTGCCGCAAGAGCTTGTGCCGCAGGAGGCTGTGAACCCAGCCGCAGACACCGCCCAGCCCGCGCCCAATACCGACGTGCCCGAAGCCCCGATGCTGGTGGATGTCGCCGCAGAAGACGACGACGTGCCGTTGGAAGCTGTGTCAAAGCCCCAAACCCCCGCGAAAAAGAGCGCGTCTGCTCTGTCTGCGGCAGCCCCCGCAAAACCCAAAGCGCCGCGCGATGCGCGTCTGCGCGCCCTTGGCCCTGCAGCGACAGGCCGCCCGCCTTTGGCACGCCCTGCGTCCGCCAAACCCCTGCCCAAAACAGGCCTAATACCCCGGCCAACAGCAGCGCGCCCGTGGCAGACCACGCCTTTCACGTCGACCAAGGACAAGCTGGGCAGCGGGGCCGACTTGGCCGCCCCGCGCACAGCTTTTGATCGGATGATGGCCGCCAATGGGCGTGCAACGCCCAAGCAACGCCGCTATCTGATCCTGATCCTAGCTGCGGTTTTGGTCGCTTTGCTGGCCCTTATAGCCATTTGGTCGAGCCTAAGCCTTGGCACAAATGGGGCAGACAACGGCCCAGCCACCCCAGCCGCCGTGACGGCGCAAAGCAGCACATCGCCCCCCGCAGCATCCAGCCTGCCTAGCGCGCAAGGTAAGGCGGTGGCAAACGTCCAATCCGTTGAACCCGCGACTGCGACCGTGCCCAATACCACCTCCGCCGATGCCGCCAAAACGAACGAATTGGGCGCGGGCGAAGACACAACGACCGTGCCGAAAGTGAACGGGAAAGACGAAATCTTCTTGGCCGGCGCGGATACGCCGCCCGTCAGCCAAGACCCAATCGCCCTGCCCGCTCTTGTGGGAGGCGCAGATTCACCGCCGATCCTGCCCGCAGCCCCGCCACCCTATGGTGCAAACCTCACATCAGACGAACCGCCCGCCCGCCTGACCCCCACGCCCGAAGGTGTCATCACACCAGAGGGCGTTTTGATTATTGCCGGTCAACCTCCCAAAGTGCCCCCCGCACGGCCCGCAGATTTGGTGCCAAGTGTCGCGCCGCAAACCGCCACGGCAGAGGCTGTTTTGGCGCAAGACCCCAGCTTTGTTGGCAAACGCCCACTCGCACGCCCAGTTGATCTGGTGCCTGTCGCGTCTATCCCCAGCGACCCAAATGTGCCGGCCCTCGACAGCCGCTTTGCCAGCCTGCGGCCGCAAGCCCGCCCTACGGATTTGACCCCACCTGCCCCTGCACCAGACGCACTTGTGGCCGAGGGGGTGGTGTTGGCCTCCTCGCCCCTTCCGCCAGCGCGGCCAGCTGATGTGACCACGGGCATTAACGATGCTGTCGCCGTGGCGTTGAACCAAGACACCGTGGCGGATCAACCGGCTGCCGACCAACCGGCCGCCGAACCCGAAGCCGATGTTGAAGCCCCCGCACCAACCTTGCCGACCAATGCCTCTGTGGCCAAACAAGCCACAGAAAGAAACGCTCTGAACGCCAATCGCGTTGCCCTGTTGGGCATCTTTGGCACGCCGACCAGCCGATATGCGATGGTCCGTCTGGCCAGCGGACGGGTCAAGAAGGTGCAAGTGGGCGATACGGTCGAAGGGGGGCGGATTGCTGGCATCACGGCAGAGGCCGTGAAATACCAAAAGGGCAGCCGGATCGTCACCCTATCGCTGCCCTAAGGCTAAAGGCTGCTGCGGGTTAACCTGCAGCAACGCCCGCTTCGGCAAAGGTCGCCATGCCAGAATGACAGGCCGCCGCCGCCTGCACGATGCCAATCGCCAAAGCCGCACCCGAGCCTTCGCCCAAGCGCAGACCCAGCGACAAGAGCGGCGCTTTGTTCAGGGCGGCAAGCAAACGGGTGTGTGCCGCCTCGGCACTCGCGTGGCCGGCAACGCAATGATCCAAAGCGGTTGGGGCTAGGGCGTGCAGGATGGCCGCGGCGGAACAGGCGATAAAGCCGTCAAGAATGACAGGAATGCGCAGGGTTCTGGCCCGCAGCATGGCCCCCGCCATAGCGGCAATCTCGCGCCCGCCCAAGGCTGCCAGAACCGCCAAAGGTTCGCGAGAGGTCAGCCGTGCAACACCTGCACCAACGGCCGTGGCCTTGCGGGCCAGACCTGCGTCATCCACACCCGTGCCGCGCCCGACCCAATCTTCCGCCACACCGCCAAAGAGCGCGCAGGATATGGCTGCGGCAGAGGTGGTGTTGCCAATGCCCATCTCGCCGGGCACCAAAAGGTCGGCTTTGGGGTCTACGGCATCCCAACCCACCAGCAGCGCCGCCAGAAGATCAGCCTCGCTCATCGCGTCGGATTGGGTGAAATCGGCGGTCGATCGGTCAAGGTCGATGGCCTTCACCGTCATTGAAGCGCCAAAGGTCTTGGCCAATTGGTTGATCGCCGCCCCGCCGTGGGTGAAATTGGCCACCATCTGCACCGTCACTTCGGGCGGAAACGCCGAAACGCCCTGCGCCACAACGCCGTGGTTGCCCGCGAAAATCGCAATCTGCGGCGCTTGGATGCGCGGCGTGTCAGTGCCCTGCCAACCCGCCAGCCAAATCGCCACATCTTCCAGACGGCCCAAAGCGCCAGGTGGCTTGGTCAACTGCCCGTTGCGCGCCACAGCACCTTGGGTCGCGGCATCATCGGCCTTGGGCAAGTTTGCCAAAAGGGTGCGGATATCGGAAAGGGTGGCTGGCCTATGGGTCAATCTAGCCTCCTGTGCAGGGGGCAAGGGCTATCCTTTACGGTGTAAAATAGCCAGACATTCCAGACGCTTTGACGGTGTTTCCCGACATGCAAAAGGCGGCCCCGCAGGACCGCCTTTGCGCTATAGCTTCAAAAATCAGGCAGCGCGACCGACCAGCACTTCGCCAACTTTCTTTTGCGCGCCAGCCTCATCAACCCCTGCCACAGCCGCCACTTCGCGGGTCAGGCGTTCCAGCGCTGCTTCGTAAAGCTGGCGTTCGGAATAAGATTGTTCGCGTTGGTCATCGGTGCGGTGCAGATCGCGCACCACTTCGGCGATGGCCATCAGATCGCCCGAGTTGATCTTTTGCTCGTATTCCTGCGCGCGGCGCGACCACATGGCGCGTTTGACACGGGCCTTGCCCTTCAGCGTATCCAGCGCCTTGGTCACCAGATCGGGCGAGGAGAGCGAGCGCATCCCAATCTCGGTCGCCTTATGGGTCGGAACCCGCAGCGTCATTTTATCTTTTTCAAAAGAGATCACGAAAAGCTCTAGCCGCATTCCGGCGATGTCTTGCTCTTCAATAGAGATTATCTTGCCAACCCCGTGGGCAGGGTAGACCACGAAATCGTTGGGATGAAAGTCAGGCTTTTTGCTTTTGGTCATGGTGTCATTCCTATGCGGCACAGCCCGACCCAACGAAAAGAGAGAAGCGGGCCCGAAGTCCCGCTGTCATGCACTCTCATGCTCGTCGGAAAAACCTTCCCCAAGCCAATGGCTTTGAAAGGGCTTTAGGCATCCTTCATTGATTGTAACCATTCTATAACACAAATTTTGCCAATTTCCAAGAACTGCATCACGCCAAAAGGGGGCCTTTGGGGCTTTGCCCAAAGGGTTTTCAACAAATTTGTGGCAAAATCCTGCCTTTAGGGCGCGAATCAGGGGCCTTAGCCGCCCAAGCCCGCCGCTTCCGAGAAATAGGTCTTAAGCTTGTCCTTTTCGCCATCCCGTTCGGTGGCGTCGGGCAGCGGGTCTTTCTTGGTTACGATCACCGGCCACAGTTCGGCATATTTGCGGTTAAAGGTAACCCAATGGTCCAAATCCGGCTCTGTATCGGGGCGAATGGCGTCGGCGGGGCATTCAGGTTCGCACACCCCGCAGTCAATGCATTCGTCAGGATGGATGACGAGCATATTCTCGCCCTCATAAAAACAATCGACCGGGCAGACTTCGACACAGTCGGTGTATTTGCAGGCAATGCAGTTATCGATCACCACATAGGTCATTGGGGGCATTCCATCCTAAAATCGCAGCAAAGTCTGCCTAAACGAGGTGCAGGCATCATTCAAGTGAGGATGCGCTGTCTGGCCCGCTTGGCGCATCAAGGTCGGCGAAAAGTGCCTGCGCTTCGGGCGCAGGGCCGCGCCTTTGGCCCAAAGCTAAGATACGCACCACCCGAATCTGGTTGGCTTGGGGAAAAGTCAGCACATCGCCCACGGCCACCGCATGGCCGGGCTTGGTGCATCTTTGGCCATTCAACCGCAGATGCCCGCTGTAGATAAGCTCGGCGGCAAGGTCGCGCCCCTTGAAGAAGCGCGCCTGCCATAGCCATTTATCCAGCCGCAGTTTGGGGCTGTCATAAGGGGTGGTCTTTGCCCCCGGCCCTGCCAATCACTTCTGCAGCTTAAGCGCTGCCAAAACAGCGAAGGGGTTGTCTGGGTCGATCGGCTTTTCCACGCGCGGCGGGCGGGCTTCAAAGCTGCGCTGGGGCTTGGCGTCAGGTTTGCCACCATCGCGGTTTTCGCGGGTTTCCCGACCGCCCTCACGCGCGCCGTCTTTCGGGCGGGGCTTGCGGTCAGACCTCCCCTCGCCTTGGCCATCGCGGGGCTTGTTGCCTTTGTAACCACCTTCGCGGCGCGGGCGGGGTTCGGCTGCTGGCGCTTCGGCCCCATCGGCTGCGGGGGCCTGACCTGCGACCACGGGGGCCGCATCTTTGCGCGGGCCGCGATCTGGGCGGGGCCCACGATCAGCGCGCGGTTCGGCGCTGCGCTCTGGGCGGGCGGGGCGTTCAGGGCGAGCGCGGGGTTTGGGGGCCCAAGTAAAGGTGAAATAGGTTTCCATCTCTGGCGCTGCTTCCGCCTCGGCTTCAACTTCCGCTACGGGTTCTTCGACCACGGGGTTGATCAGCGACACTTCTTCAGGAATCGGGTTCAACGACGCCGGTTCTTCCACCTTCACCTCAACCACGGGCGCGGTTTTCACCTTGGCGCGTTCGCCTTTTTCGCCCTTATAGCCCAAGCCGGCCATCAGATCGACGAATTGGTCCAGCGTCATGCCGGTGATCGACAGCATATCGGGCGTGGCTTCAAAGCCTGCACGGCTGTCTTTCGTTCGCAAGATATCGGCCAAGCGTTCCAGCATATCAATGCGAATCGCGCGCGTGCCTGACGGGTGATAGCCCGACAGCGTGTAATGGGTGCGCGGCACTTCTGCCAAGTTGGGGATCGTCACCAAACCGGGCGGCGGGCTTTCGGGAAACTCTTGCAGGCCCGACCACAGGCTCCACAGCACCAACCGCAAACGCGTGGCGGCGGGTTTTAGCAGCAAGGGCAGGAAAATGGTGAACTGGCCAAAACGCACGCCATGTTTCCGCAGGGCGGCGCGCGAGTCTTGATCCAGCGCCTTCACATCTTCAGCCACATCGTCGCGCGGGATTACGCCCATCGCTTCGACCAAGCGGAAGGCAAAGCCGCGCGCAAGGCCCGTTAAACCTTCGTCACGCGACATGGCGGCCAAGGGTTCAAACAGGGCGGCCACTTTGCGATCAATAAAGTGCTGCGCACGGCGGCGCACCTTGTCGGCCACATCGGGGCCGGCTTCTTCGTCGACAAAGACCTCAACCTGCGGGCGCAGGGCCTCGGCCCCTTTGACCAGCTTGCCTATGGCAGAACTGCCCCACATCAGGCCACCTTGGGTGGAATAATCCATCTCGGTGTCTGGCGCGTTATAGAAACGGTCAGCTCTTAGGTGAAATTCGGGCTTAAGCGCCCCAAGCGCCGCCTGACGCAGGGTCTGCGCCTCTTCCGGCGACTTGGTCGCGTCCTGCCGGAACCGGAACCCGTCCAGCTTGCCTACAAATTCGCCACTTACAGTGACTTCGCCCTTGTCATTCACCTCGGCCACGAGGGTCTCCTTCTGCTTCAACCGCCGCAGCAACACAGAGGTGCGCCGGTCAACAAATCTTTGCGTCAGCGCCAAGTGCAGGCCATCTGACAAACGATCTTCTACTGCACGCGTTTCGTCGCGCCAATGACTTTCGTCCTCAAGCCAACCTTTACGCTGGGCTACATAGGTCCAAGTGCGGATATAGGCCAGACGTTTTGAGATGGTGTCAATGTCACCCCCTGGCTTGTCGATGCGTTCCAGCGCCTTTTTCAACCATTCCGAAGGGATTCGCGTCTGAGAAAGGCCCCGACCTGTCAAGAATTCGAAAATCCGGGTCAAAAGCGTGAAGTGTTCATTGTCTGAGGCGCTGCGAAAATCGGGCACACGGCAAACATCCCACAAAAGACGCACGCGCTGCGGGCCCGTGAGTTTTGCGGTAACCTCGGGCAAGTCTGACAGGTATTTCAGTGCCAAGACATCGTCGGCATCGCGGGCACGCGACAGCCAGGGGTCGAAGGTGGGTTTTTCCAAAGACCGGATCAACCGTTCGGTCGAGGCGAAATCCAAGTCGGCATTGCGCCACATCAGTTTTCGGACGGGTTCGAACTTATGCGCCTCAATCGCCTCAATCTCTTCTTCGTCAAAAGGCCGGGCCTCGCCCGTCACGCCAAAGGTACCGTTTTCAGTGTGCCGCCCCGCACGGCCCGCGATCTGGCCGATCTCTTGCACATTCAGCATCCGCATGCGGCGCCCATCGAACTTGGCGGTCGAGGCAAAGGCCACGTGTTTGATATCCAAGTTCAGACCCATGCCAATCGCATCGGTCGCCACCAGATAATCCACCTCGCCGTTTTGATACATGGCGACCTGCGCATTGCGCGTGCGCGGGCTTAAAGCGCCCATCACCACTGCACACCCGCCCTTGGTGCGGCGGATCAGTTCAGCGATTGCATAGACATTTTCAACTGAAAACCCCACAATTGCTGATCTTTCCGGCATTCTACTTATCTTTTTCGAACCTGCAAAGGTCAGGGTCGACATCCGCTCTTTTCGCATGAACTGCACGTCGGGGATCAGGCCCGCAATGGCGGGGCGCATGGTGTCAGAGCCCAAAAACAGCGTCTCCAGCAAGCCGCGCGCATGCAGCAAGCGGTTGGTAAAGACATGGCCGCGTTCGGGATCGGCGCAAAGCTGGATTTCGTCCACCACCACAATATCTGCGCCAATCTCTAGCGGCATGGCTTCGGTTGTGGCCACCCAGTACAGCGGACGGTCTGGTACAATCCGCTCTTCCCCCGTGATCAACGCCACCACCGACGGTCCGCGCAGCTTGACGATCCGCTCATAGACCTCGCGCGCCAGCAAGCGCAGCGGCAAACCAATCACGCCAGTGCGGTGTGCCAGCATCTTTTCGATGGCATAATGGGTTTTGCCGGTGTTGGTCGGCCCCAAGACCGCCGTCACCCTTGAGGGCTCTTGCACTTACAGCTCCTGCCCGCCCAGTTGCGCATCAAGCCGTTCGACAGCGTCTTGCAGGTCTTTCAGATGCGGGTTCAGCTTTAGCGCTGCGCGGTAGACTTCCAAGGCCTTGTCCGGCTCGTTCAATTCCTCAAATATCATACCAAGGCCGGACAATGCGCCAAAATGGCGCGGGTTCAGCGCAAGGGTTTTGTCCACATCAGCCAAAGACAGACCCAATTGGCCGATTTGGTAATAGGCAGTGGCGCGGGCGTTATAGCCTTCGGCAAAGTCAGGCGCATGGTCAATCAAGGCGGAGAAATGGTCGATGGCAGATTGCGCGTCGCCCGCAGCCAGTGCGGCTTTCCCGCGCTGAAGCAGAAAATCCATCGCGGCAGAGCCTGACTTGGACCATTCAATCCAGATGTCTTGTGTGATCGTTGCGGCATCAGCCTCGTTGGCGCTTTGCAGTTGAGCGAACAGCCTATCCAACCGCGCCGAATCGGCCCAAACCGGTGCCAGTCCCGCCCCAAACAGCAGAACGGCCACAACGATACCATTGGCAAGTGGGCGCAGGGCTTTCATAAGGTTCAAACTAGCGTATAGCGCGGCGAACGCCAGTGCGGCACTGCAAGAATGGAGCTTTTGATGAGCAAAGTGATCGACGCCGCCATAGCCGCCTTATCCGCCAAACTGGGGACTGGTTATGACGGCGTGGCGAAGTTTGTCCTTTTGGGAGAAGGGGCAATCATCTGCGATGCCTCAGGCGTGCGGGCGGGCGATGATCCGGCAGAAGTAACGCTGACGGCCAGCACAGAAGTCTTTCAGGCACTATTGGCGGGTGAGATTTCGGCCACTTCGGCCTATATGTCAGGCAAACTGGCGCTAGACGGGCCGCTGACCTTGGCCATGAAACTGGGGCAAGCCCTGCGATGAGCGATGCGCCGCTGGACAATGGTTTGGCCCAAGGCCCGCAAGGGGGCCGCGCAGTCTGGTTGAAAACCTCTGATGGCACGCGCCTTCGCGCGGGATTTTGGCACGCTGCGGCCCCCAAAGGCACGGTCGTTCTACTGCAAGGCAGGGCAGAGTATATCGAAAAGTATGGCCGCACGGCCGCAGACTTTGCCGAGGCGGGCTATGCCACTTTGACGCTGGATTGGCGCGGTCAAGGCAGATCAACCCGCGCCTTGGCCGACCCAAAGGTGGGCCATGTTGGCGATTTTGGTGAATATCAAAACGATCTTGATGCTCTGCTCGATTTTGCCACGGCCCAAGGCCTGCCCCGACCTTTCTATCTGTTGTCCCATTCGATGGGCGGTGCCATCGCCCTGCGCGCATTGATCCGTGGGCTGCCCTTTCAAGCCGCAGTCTTTTCCGCGCCAATGTGGGGCATTTTGCTTTCAGCTTGGACGAGGCCCTTAGCCAATGCCCTGTCCACCGCCGCGCGCTTTCTGTCCTTCGACCACCTTTACGCGCCCGGGACAGGCCCTATGACCTATGTGCTCGACGTGCCCTTTGCCGTTAACGCGATGACCCGCGACGTTGGCCAGTATGACTACATGCGCGCCCAAGCCTTGGCCCATCCTGAAATGTCGCTTGGCGGCCCCAGTTTCGGCTGGCTCCGCGCCGCCTTGGCGGAATGCCATGCGCTGCAAGCGCTGCCCTCGCCAAAGTTACCCTGCTTTTGCTCCGTGGGCAGCGCAGAGCGTGTCGTCGACACGGGCCCCATCCACGCCAGACTGCGGTCTTGGCCCATGGGTCGTTTGGTCGTGGTCGCGGGCGCAGAACACGAAATCCTGATGGAGCGCCCTAGGCCGCGCGCCGCCTTTATAGCCGACTGCGTGGCGCTGTTTTCGGCCTCAGCCTAAGTTCTTTGAAAGGGGCAAAACTATCTAGGGGGCGCCCCCGATTGAGCCGCAGGGCGCGGCGCTTTTCCCCAAGTCCGGCCCCTGCAAAGATGGCGTGGGCTTGCAGAATGCAGATGAACACACCCCCACCTTTGCGCTACCCTGCCCTTATGACACGCGCCCCCCTCATCCGCCAAACCCCGCAAGGCCTTTACTGCCCCGAGGGAGAGTTTCACATCGACCCGATGGGCCGCGTTCCCCGTGCGCTGATCACCCACGGCCATTCTGACCACGCGGCGCGCGGCATGGGATCTTATCTGTGCACGCATCAAGCCCTGCCCGTGATCCGCCACCGTTTGGGTAAGATCAGCGCGGAAGGGATTGCTTATGGCGAGCAGCGTCAGATTGGCGGCGTCACCGTCAGCTTTCACCCCGCAGGCCATGTGCCCGGATCGGCGCAGATCAGGATTGAGCGGGGCGGAGAGGTCTGGGTCGCCTCGGGCGATTACAAAACCGCCCCCGATGCTTTGTGCGAACCCTTTGAGGCGGTGCGCTGCCATACCTTCCTGACCGAAACCACCTTTGGCTTGCCGATCTTTCAGTGGCAAAGCGAAGCTTGGGTGATGGGCCAGATCGCCCGATGGTGGCAGGACAATGCCGCACGGGGCGTGGTGTCGGTGCTGCTGGCCTATTCCTTTGGCAAAGCGCAGCGGTTGATGGCGGGCTTGGCTGGGATAGGCCCCATCTGCACCCATCCCGTGGTCGAGGCTGTGACCGATATCCTGCGCCACCAAGGCTATGCCCTGCCCCCAACCCTTGTGGTGAACGGCGCTCCGCCCCAAGGCGCGCTGGTGATCGCCACCCCTAACGCTATGGCCAGCGATTGGGCGATGGGTTTGGGCCCGCATGAGGTGGCCGCAGCCTCTGGCTGGATGGCGCTGGCGGTGCGGCGCAAGGGCACGGGGGCGGCCTTTGTGCTATCCGACCACGCCGATTGGGCGGGATTGAATGCAGCGGTTTCAGCCACGGGGGCAGAGCAGGTTTATACTATGCATGGCTATAAGGGCCCCTATGCCGCGTGGCTGCGCAGCAAGGGCTTGTCGGCAGAGGCCATGTCGTGATCCGCTTTGCCCAACTTCTGGCGCAAGGCACGCCCACGCCTGACGCCTTCTCAGCCTACATGACACAAGTTGACCCGCAGGAGAGCAAGGCCGCACAACGCCTGCTATCGGGTGAACGCCCCAAACGCCTTGCCAACGCGGCCACCTTGCTCGACTGGGTCGCTCAGGCCACAGACACCCCAGCCTTCCTGCTGGACGCCTGCGCGAAAACCTGCCCCGACAAGGCCGAACTCGCCGCCCTTCTTTTGCCCCCCGCCACAGGCCAAGCCCCAACCTTGGCGCAAGCCTTGGAAAGCCTTACCTGTGCCCAAGACTACCTTGCCCTCGCCCGCCGCCTGCCCCCCGAAGCGCGCCTGATCCTGAACCGCCTTGCAACCGGCACCTTTCGCACCAAGCTTTCACCCCCCAGCACCATCCCGCAAACCCCGGGCACCTGTCTGGCCATCCTCACCCTGATCGACCCATCCGCCCCCGAGGCGACCTTTGCCCTGCCCCACGGTGCAAGCCTTGTCCCCCTGACACGCTTGCGCCTGACGATCCCTGAAACCCCAGCCCTACTGGCGTGGGCGCGCGCCAATGTCACCGACCGCTTCGGCCCCCTGCGCCAAGTGCCCCCGACCCAAGTCTTCGAACTGGCGTTTGACGGCATCACCCAAAACGCACGGCGCAAGTCGGGGATCGACCTTGTGGGGGCGCGGGTGACAGCTTGGCTGCAACAGGCCAACGCGGATGATGTGCCGCCGCTCACTGCCCTTCTGACCCAATTTCCTTAAGCCCCCTTCCCAATTCATACTTGCCCAAATATCCATCCCACCTTTCCGCTACTCATAGGTTTCCATTTGGCCCCAGCCCCCCTACATAGAGGCAATGCCATCATGAGGTCGCCATGTTCCCCAAACTTCGCCCCGTCTTTGACGCCAGCGCCGCCGGTTCCGCAGGCGCTTTTGCCAACTTGCCCGATTGGGACCTGACCGATCTGTACCCCAGCCCCGACAGCGCGGAATTTGCCCGCGATATGGCGTGGCTTGAGACATCCTGCGCGGGTTTTGCGGCCAGCTATCAGGGCAAGCTTGCCAGCCTGTCGGCCGATCAGATGCTGGCCTGCGTGCAGGCTTACGAGCTTATAGAAACCACTGGCGGACGCGTGATGTCTTACGCGGGCCTACGTTATTATCAAAACACGCTCGATGCCGACCGCGCCAAGTTTATGGCCGATGCCGAAGGCCAGATCACAGATTTCACAGCTTCTCTTGTCTTCTTCACGCTGGAATTCAACAGGCTAGAAGAAGACCACCTGTCAGCCCTTTTGGCGCAAAATGCCGCCCTTGCTCGCTATAAACCGGTGTTCGACCGGATGCGCGCCATGCGCCCGCATCAGTTGTCAGACGAGATGGAGCAGTTCTTGCACGACACCTCGGTCGTGGGCGCATCGGCTTGGAACAAACTCTTTGATGAAACGATGGCGGCCTTGATGTTCAAGGTGAAGGGCGAGCCGGAAGAGCTGTCGCTAGAAGCCACGCTGAACTTTCTAACCGATGCCAACCGCGCCAAGCGCGAGGCGGCGGCCCATTCTTTGGCCGATGTCTTCGGCCAAAACGTCAAGCTTTTTGCGCGCATCACCAACACCTTGGCCAAGGAAAAAGAAATCCACGACCGCTGGCGCAAAATGCCCTCGGCCCAAGCGGGGCGGCATCTGTCCAACCATGTCGAACCCGAAGTGGTCGAAGCCCTGCGCAACGCTGTGGTCGCGGCCTATCCGAAACTGTCGCACCGTTATTATGCGCTCAAGGCCAAATGGCTGGGCTTGGATAAGCTGCAAGTCTGGGACCGCAACGCGCCCTTGGCCGAGGAAAAGCCGCGCTTGGTGGATTGGGACGAGGCGGTTGAAACGGTATCGACCGCCTACGCCGCCTTTGATCCGCGCATGGCAGACCTTGCAGCGCCTTTTTTCACCAAGGGTTGGATTGATGCCGGCGTCAAACCCGGCAAGGCGCCGGGGGCTTTCGCCCACCCGACTGTCACCACCGTGCACCCCTACGTCATGCTCAATTACCTTGGCAAACCGCGCGATGTGATGACGCTGGCGCATGAATTGGGCCACGGTGTGCATCAGGTTTTGGCAGCAGGGCAAGGCGAGCTTTTGTCATCCACCCCGCTGACGCTGGCCGAAACGGCATCGGTCTTTGGCGAGATGCTCACCTTCCGCAAACTGCTGGATCAGGCCAAGACCAAAGCCGAACGCAAGACGCTGCTGGCGGGCAAGGTTGAAGACATGATCAACACGGTCGTGCGCCAAATCGCCTTTTACGACTTTGAATGCAAACTCCACGCCGCGCGCCGCGATGGCGAGTTGACACCCGAAGGCATCAACGCCCTTTGGATGAGCGTTCAGGCAGAATCCTTGGGGCCGGTGTTTGAGTTTATGGAGGGTTATGAGACCTTCTGGTCCTACATTCCACACTTCATCCACTCGCCTTTCTACGTCTACGCCTATGCCTTTGGCGACGGTTTGGTGAACGCGCTTTATGCGGTTTATGCCGATGGGCTGCCGGGGTTTGAGGATAAGTATTTCGAGATGCTGAAAGCGGGCGGGTCCAAGCATCATAAAGACCTGTTGGCCCCCTTTGGCCTAGACGCCAGCGACCCCAAGTTCTGGGATCGCGGGCTGTCGATGATTGCAGGCTTTATTGACGAGTTGGAAGCGATGGAGGGTTAAGCCTCCTCTGCTGTTTCGCTGACTTTGGCAAAATGGGGCGGCAGGTCGTGCAGGGGGATCTTGACCAGATCCTTGTGCAGTTCGGCCGCCACATGGGCGTGCAAGGTTTTTGGCAAATGCACGCGCAAATCGCCCAAGAGTTTTGGGCCAGCGGCGATTACGATGCGGTCATGCTTGGCTGTCGCCCATTCTGCCGCCAAGGCATCAACCATTTCATGAATGTAGTGGTGCGCGTCTGCACCCGCCTTATGGGTGGCGATCAGCGCCCAATCGGGCTCATGGGTGTGAACCAGACGAAACGCTTCTTCAGACGCGATCAGATATAGGGTGCGCAGTTTTTTCATGGGATCCTCCAACAGGGTTGAAGGAAAGATTGGCAGCACGATGGCGTCTGCGCGTTGATCTAAAACAAATCTTGGGGAAAATCAGGTCGCTTGGGGGCCAAAGACTTCCCTTGGCCCCCTGCAGATTGGCTTACAAAGCCACCTTGGTTTCGGCCTTAAAGGCCCAGTCGATCATCGCCTGCGTGCCGCGCACAAACTCCAGCGGGCAGGCATAGGGCGCGCCGGTACGAACCGAGCGGCTGAACGCCTCAACCTGCAACTTGTACTGGTTCACGCCCGGGAAACGGTCGATCGACAGCTTGCCGCCGGGTTGGTGCAGTTCGACTTGCGCTTGATCATGTACGCCGGCGTTGAACGGGCCGTTGGCCACGCGGATCATGCCTTTGTCGCCCTGAAACACCACCTCTTGGCGGTTATAAAGCCGCATCGAGGTCATGGCGGAATAGGTGAACTTGCCCTTTGGCCCCTCCATCACGCTGGTCACTTGCGCCCAGACATCAACGTCATTTTCGCGGCGAATGCGGCTTTGCAGTTCAATCGGCTCCGCGCCCATCACAAAGCGCACCGAGCCATAGGTGTAAACGCCAATGTCGCGAATACCACCACCACCGGCATCAGCGCGGTTGCGGATATTGCCCAGATCGGACCGGTTGTCATAGGAAAACGCCGCATCGACATGGGTGACGTTGCCAATAGCACCCTGTTCCACCAGTTCCTTGGCGCGCAGCCATTGGGGATGAAAGACGATCATGTAAGCCTCTGCCGCCAGTTTCTTGGCGGCGTCGCGGGCGGCGATGATCTGGTCAATCTCGTCCGCTTTCATGGCGATGGGCTTTTCGGTCAGCACATGCTTGCCAGCGGCCAAGGCTTTCAGCGTCCATTCGACATGCAGGTGGTTGGGCAGGGGGATATAGACGGCTTCCACCTCGGGGTCGGCCAGCAAAGCTTCGTAGCTGGAATGCACCTTTAGGCCGGGGCAGAAGGCGGCAAAGCCTGCAGCTTTTTCGGGTGACTGGGTTGCCAAAGCATAAAGCTGCGCGCCAGAGGCTGCGTGAATGGCCGGGGCCATGTGATCAAGGGCAAATTTGGCCGCACCCAGTACGCCCCATTTAACAGCTGTCATGAAAATCTCCTTCGACGGTTTGCGCGAAATTAGAAAGAAGTTAGGCGCCCCACAAGGCGCAACCGGTCAAAGCCCGCGCAAACCTTTGCGATTCTTGCGAAACTGCCAAGCGGATTTGATCAAAATCAGAATATAGCCCACGGCCACCGCAACCATCGTTTGCCACGGAAAAGTCAAAAGGGCTGCCACCAGCGCCACAAATCCCACCACCACAAAGCGCACGTTGTCAGCCAGGATCGTGACTGATTTGAACGAGGGCGTAGGAATGCGGCTGATCATCAGCCCGCCGATCAGCACGATATATAAGGCCAAAGCCCAAGACGGCACCTGCGGCGCGTCGGGCAGCATGAAAGACACATAGATCGGCAGCATCGCCAGCATCGCCCCCGCAGGCGAAGGCACGCCGGTGAAATCGGTCGCCTGCTTTTCGCCATCAACCTCGGCTGCTTTGTCCATCTGGGCACGGTTGCCAATGTTGAACCGCGCCAATCGCAGCAAGCAGCAGGTCGCATAGACCAAGGTCGCAATCCACCCGCCGCTTTGCACGCCGTGCAGTCCCCATAGGTAAATGATCAACCCCGGTGCCACGCCGAAATTGACGAAATCCACCAACGAGTCCAACTCCGCCCCAATTTCGGATTCGCTGTTCAACAGGCGGGCCAGACGCCCATCCAACCCATCCAGCAAGGCCGCCACCAAGATCATCGCCACTGCCGCGCCAAACTGGCCGGTGGTGGCAAACCTGATCCCAGTCAACCCCGAACACATCGCTGCAATCGTCATCAGATTGGGCAGAAGCTGCACAAGGTTCAGTTCTGAAGGGCCACGCGCCTCTGGCATTTTACTCGCTCCGCGCGGGGCGGGCGGCGGCATTGGAAGACAGGTCGGCAATAATGCTTTCGCCTGCGATCATCGTCTGACCCAGCGCCACCATCGGGGCCACGCCAGCGGGCAAGTAGACATCCAAGCGCGATCCAAATCGGATCAGGCCAAAGCGGTCGCCGGCGCGCAAGGATGCACCGGGCTTGGTAAAGCACACGATTCTTCGCGCAATCAGGCCCGCAATCTGCACCACGGCCACACGGGTGCCATCCGACATGCTGATCAGTAAGGCGTTGCGTTCGTTGTCAACCGAAGCCTTATCCAGCGAGGCATTCACAAACGTGCCCGGCCGATACGCGATAACCTCGATCTTACCGCCCACGGGCATCCGGTTCACATGACAGTTAAAGACCGACATAAAGACTGACACGCGCGTCAAAGGCTGCGGCCCCATGCCCAATTCTGGGGGTGGGATGGCGGGTTCGATCAGCGAGATGATCCCATCCGCAGGGCTTAGAACCAAGCTATCGCCCAAGGGCACCGATCTTTTGGGATCACGGAAAAAGTAATAGCACCAGATGGTCAGGCCAAGCCCAACCCATCCCAACGGTTCCCAAAGCCAAAACAGCCCCGCCGTGATCACGCCAAATATGCCCACAAACCGCCGCCCTTCGGGGTGCATCGGCTTGATAAAGGTGTCGAGCATATTCATGAGCCGCTCCTGATATGACATTTGGGGCGGTGATACGCGCGGGCGGTCAGGGTTGCAACCATGACCACCCCTTGTTCACGCTGGCACAATCATGCCCTTTGAAACCGCCAATTCGCGCATCCGCGCTTGCAGCTTTTCAAAGGCGCGCACTTCAATTTGGCGGATGCGTTCGCGGCTGACGCCGTAGCTTTCCGACAGCTCTTCCAGCGTGATGGGCGTTTCGGCCAGACGGCGCTTTTCCAGCACGTCTTTTTCACGGTCGTTCAGCGCCGACATGGCCTGCATCAGCAGGGCGTGGCGGGTATCAAACTCGTTCTTTTCGGCATAGTCACCAGCTTGATCGCTATCTTCATCTTCAAGCCAATCTTGCCATTGTGTCGTGCCTTCGCCGTCCGACCCGACCGTGGCGTTCAAAGAAGCATCCCCGCCTGACAAGCGCCGATTCATCGAGATGACTTCTTCTTCGCTGACTGACAGGTCCTTGGCGACCAAAGCTAGATTTTCGGGCCGCAGATCCCCCTCTTCCAGCGCGCCGACCTTGGCTTTGGCCTTGCGCAGGTTGAAAAACAGCTTTTTCTGGGCTGAGGTTGTGCCCAGTTTCACCAGCGACCACGACCGCAGAATATACTCCTGAATGGAGGCGCGGATCCACCACATGGCATAGGTCGCCAAGCGGAAGCCCTTTTCAGGGTCAAACCGTTTCACGGCTTGCATAAGGCCCACATTGGCTTCGGAAATCACCTCGGCCTGTGGCAATCCATAGCCACGATATCCCATGGCGATTTTGGCCGCCAACCGCAGGTGGGAGGTGACCATTTTATGGGCGGCTTGGGTGTCTTGGTGATCGACCCAACGCTTGGCCAACATGTATTCTTCTTGCGGTTCCAGCAGGGGGAACTTGCGGATTTCCTGCATGTAGCGGTTCAGACCCTGTTCGGGGCTGGGGGCTGGCAGGTTGGCATAGGTGCTCATCTTCGACGCGCCTTTCAAGCATTCCGGTGCGATTGCGCCCCCGGAACATAGAGTTTGTACGTAAGAAGCCTATCCCAAGTGTTCAAGACCCACCTTGATCTATGTCTTCCCAAGGCACAGCTGATAGCATCACAAAAAGGTTAACGCTGGCTGAAGCGGTTTGCGT
>Ga0209550_10000822_pt1 | contig 29759 bp, 32 predicted proteins | sample LauGreSuBDMM15SN_2_FD_187567 | JGI IMG/M metagenome (GOLD analysis project Ga0209550, IMG submission 187567) | Freshwater lake microbial communities from Lake Michigan, USA - Su13.BD.MM15.SN (SPAdes) (version 5) | ecosystem: Environmental > Aquatic > Freshwater > Lake | place: Lake Michigan... | reverse complement strand
TAATCCCGCCGCTGTTTATTCACGGTGACTACAATCCTGTTATCATTGCCAATTTCTGCAAGAGACAGAAGCTAATTATGGCAAAGGTGCAAAAGGAGATGGAGGCTACGGGGACGTCTCGCACGGACCCTCGCTCGTTCTTAATCATGGACGACTGTCTCTACGACGACAGCTGGCTGCACGACAGAAATATTCGGTACCTTTTCTTGAACGGGCGCTGGCTAAAAGTTTTCTTTCTTATTACGATGCAATATCCTCTCGGTATTCCGCCTATGTTGAGAACGAATGTTGATTACTGCTTTATTCTGCGAGAGCCGTATGTGACAAACAGGAAGCGTATCTTTGAGAATTTTGGGAGCGCCTTCCCCAGCTTGGAGTTCTTCTGTCAGGTCATGGATCAGTGCACGCAGAACTACGAATGTATTGTCATGAACAACAACTCACAGAGTAACAAGCTGGAGGACATTGTTTTCTGGTACAAGGCGGAGATGCACGGAGAATTTCAGATTGGTGCTCCGGAATTCTGGAAGCATTCGATGGAACATTATAGAGAAAAGGGGGAGGAGCAGGGCAATGAATACGATGCTACGGCGAATCGGCGACTGAAGGGACCCCTCATCAACGTCAAAAAATTTTAAGGAGTAAGTATAGTACAATGTTGCGTGTAAATGATATGATAAGTACACTACTTCTCATATTCTTTCTTGGTCTTGCCCTCGTCATGCTCGAGGGGCTGTCGAAGCAGCCGGCGGTTCAAAGAATGCTGTCGAACGATGCCATTTCGTGCGGCGTCGACAACCCGTGTGCGGTTGGCCTGAAGTGCATAAACGGGTTTTGTGCAAAGACGGAGCGGCTTCGTATGTACGAGCGTGACTTGGAGAATGAGGCGGAGAGTTATCCTGGGACAGCTGCCCCTTTTTTAGGTCCTAAGTAATAGATGAAGGTTCGGTGGTCGTGGGTCGATTTCTTTACAGCTTTCTTTAGATCTTTTATTATATCGTTTGTCATAATGCTTGTCATAGCATTTATCGTATCATTTGCCATTAGTGCTGCGATCAAACAACGCAAGGATGGATTTACCGATATGAAATCGTGTGGGGATAATTGTTAAAGGGTGTGCAGGTATGCAGATATGCAGAAGCAAAACATTTGTAAAGAACAATGTGTTCCTTACAAATGTACATAGGTTCTAGTCTAGAACTTAGTCGAGGGCAGGGGCCTGTGCCTGAGCCGCAGCCTCCGCCTTGCGCTGCATCGCCAGGTCCGCAGGGCCCGAAAACATACCGTCATACGATGAGGCCGACGTGGCACTAGGGGCAACAACTGTCTCAGAAGAAACAGCAGACACCGTCGCCTGCACACGGTCCTTCTTCTGCTGGTTGTAGAACTGGTCACGAGACTCCTCGTTCTCCCTGTACTTCTTCATCAGGCTGTTCAGCTCGTCGTTTGCGTACTCGCTCTCCCCGACCTTATTCGGATCAGGCTCCCAGGCCATCCACTTCCCGACACTGCCCATGTAGATGTTGAACGAGGGATCCGTCTTCTGGAGACGCTTTGCACGAGCAGACGCCTCAGCCTCCGTGGAGAAGACACCACGCACCTTGATTCCACGCATCGTGGTGCGGAACTCATTGAGAGCAAAGAACTCCTCCTCTAGCTTCGTCCCCGCCGCAAAGAGGAAGTCATCGTACTCCTCCTGCAGCTTCCGCTGCGTCATCTCCGCCAGGTTCTCCTTGACATAGGCCTGGTACGACTCTACGAACTGATCCGGGCGAAACAGGCTCTCCTTGATCGCCTTGGCAATATCCTCCCGCGAGGTCTCCTCGTTGGTGGCCGCCGTGGCAAGGGTCTCCAGCTTGGCATTTGCCGCACGAAACTGCTCAGCAACCCACTGCTCGAACTTGGTCGTCTTCAGCTGCAGGTCATACGTTCCGAGAAACTTCTTGAAGAGGAAGATATCCTTGTTTGCCAGCACCTTCTCCGGGCTAAGAAAACTTAGAAGCACAATCTTCTGGCTCGGCAGCTCGGCATCCTCCATCAGGTAGTCCTCGACTTCTTCCTTGCTCATTCTAACCAAATAGGCATACCTTATCTTTAGACGGGAGCCAAAAAAAATATTATAAATGGATATATAGAATGGACGTTAATGACCTGCTTACCCGCCTCATCAAGTATGTCGTAGAAGGTGTCGCTGTAGCTCTTGCCCTCTTTTTCATCCCTCGCAAGGCCCTGCCGATGGATGAGATCCTGTCCGTGACGATCGCCGCCGCCGCCGTGTTTGCCGTGCTCGACATCTTTTCCCCCTCGATTGGCGTTACGGCCAGACAGGGTGCTGGATTCGGTATTGGTGCCAACCTGGTAGGCTTCCCGATGGCGCGTTAATTGAATAACTACGTTACATAGGTCGCAGTACCTAGGATGCCGTTGCATGATATCCTAAGTAATGCTTTCGGCAAACCGCCGCATATTTGTCCTTTCCACCTACGCAAATCTGTCCCTCGGCCGAAGCAAATCGTAAGCTAAATATGCCAGGAGTACCATCCTTGCACATACTGCACAATGCAGTCAGCTTCTCACAGGTATCCGCCTTCGAAATAAGGCGCTGAATCTGCTCGAACGGCATCCGGTTCGAATCACCGTCGAGGCCCACAACGAGCACCTTCTTCTTATACCCCTCAACCATCATCATCACTGCCTCATACAAATCGGGAAAGAACTGCGCCTCATCGATGACAACAAACGAAGCATCCAAGAATGCGACAAGTGTAAACGCCTCCTGTAGCACCTTCAATCCGATGGCAGGATAGCCGCCAGACTCGTCGTGTGTCTGCAGCGATCTTCCCGCAGAATCATAGCGTGTATCAAGAGCCGACGTAATAACACAGCACTTCGTGTTCAAATACATCTCCCTCCGAAGACGCTGAATGGCAAGAGACGACTTCCCCGCAAACATGGGCCCCATAACGATATCAAGGCTCATTTCAAAAGCTGGACATGGCTTCCTGGCCTAAGGTCGCTCAATTTTTTAGGGCATCAGTCTAGATGTCTGCGTATCAGATCGTCATCCCCACCTATGGAAGAGCAGATTCCATAGGAGACAAGACACTCGCCCTTTTACATAGATACGGCATCCCTCGCTCGCAGATAACTCTCTTTGTCGCAAACAAGGAGGAGAAGGATGCCTATGCGAAGGTGCCCACTTCCCTGTATGGTTCTATCGTCATAGGAGTCCCTGGCCTTGTCCATCAGAGAAATTTCATTATGGACTACTACCCGAAGGGGACCCACATCGTCTCCTTTGACGATGACGTGAGTGGTCTCTGGGAGCTGCAGGGAGAGAAGCTGGTACCTCTCGTAAGCCTGAAAAAGACCATTACGCAGGGGTTCGCATTGTGTAAAAAGATGGGCTATCACATGTGGGGTATCTATCCCACCAAGAATGCCCTGTGGATGTCGGCAACGCCGTCAACGAACCTGAAGTTTCTCATTGGTCACATGTATGGTATTATTAACAGAAAACTCCAATTAAAAATGCCATTGAAACACGACTATGAGCTGACGCTCGAGAACGCTGTGCGGGACGGGGGAGTGATTCGACTGAACTCTGTAGCAGCCACCACGAAAATGGGGAAGAAGGGCGGCATCGGTGCATCGGTCGAGCAGCGGCAGGCAACCTATGGCAAGGTTGTCGACTACTTAGTAAAGAAATATCCTGGACTCGTTCGAAAGAATCCGAGAAGGGAGGGGGAAATTCTTCTTGCGAGGGAGGTTCCTGCGGAAAAATAGGGGCAAGGGTAGAAATGTTCCACCTCTACATGTCGCTCTTTATTGCCGCCCTCTTCTTTGTCCTCACGCCTGGAATTCTTCTTCGTATCCCCAGCGGAGGTTCCAAGGTAGCCGTCGCCGCCACCCACGCCCTGGTCTTTGCCCTGGTCTTCCATTTTACATACAAGCCGGTCTCGAAGTTCCTCTATGCCACGGAGGGATTTGCTGCTCCCACAGATGCCGCTAGCTGTGCCGCTGCCAAGATGAATTGGAATCCTGCCACCAAGGTCTGCAGTGCCTAAATAGACCTGATAAACTGCCAGCGCAGGTCAGTGCAGATGCGCTCCCAGATCTTGTCCTGGTTGTATAACTTGTCCCTGTTTTTCAGCAGAGGAAAGCACTGCAAGTAGTCGTCGAGTTCCAGGAGCTCGCAGAACTTATAGAGCACATAGGAATACGAGAGGAAATTACTCCGTGTCTTCGGGCAGTGCTTGACGAAGGAGCTCTGGATTTCCTTGAACATAAACCGCAACTTCTCCTCGATTTCACGGGACATCACAGGAGCAGTCTTTCCATTAATTCTATTCAGTATATAAGGTACGTGCTCGTAAAAATTTGTGCATTTCAGTTTCTTCAGAATTTCACGAATTTTCACCTGTTTGATGTCCTCTACGCTCACAATACGCTCCTTCTTCAGCTCCTCCAGGATCGCCTGAAAAATATCTTCCGGTATTTCCGTGCTCTCCTTGGCCTGGAACTGAGCGAGCCATTCGTTGAAGTGGTTGATACGCTTGTATGCATAATATGTAACCTCTCTCGGCGGATCCTTATAGCTAGGCTTGTCGCTATCGATCAGAACAAACTCTTGAAATCCGCAACGTTCGCAAAAGAAAAGTGCCTCTATCGGACTGAACTTCATTTCTATGTCACACCTCTCACACATACCATGGGGATCTTCTGATATATTGGGTTGTATTTTCGCATTTTCAGGATTCACCTTTTGCATATACTTCTCGAGTAAAACATCCCTCCCCTCCGGCTTGCCCTTTGGCACGAAGGAACCATGGGCCTCTGTGGAAGGGGCTTCTGGTTCCTGCAGGGCTGCCAGTACGCTTCCCGGCTTGACCTTGGCCTGCTTTGTAACCGTCGACATACCGCCCTGGATCTTGTCCTGGAGGTCGTAGTAATTGAAGAGAATCTCGCCCGTCTCAAAGAAGTAGTCGTATACAGACTTCTTTGACTCAAGATCGTCACGCCGCTTCCGAAGGTAGAGGAGCTCCTCCTCCTTCTGGGTTCTGGCCACGACATCGGTGATGCCTGAGAGATGTGCCTCGAGCTTCTCAATGTGCTCTGTGAGGGTTGACACAAGTGACTCTTCCCGACGCATATCTGCCATTTGTACTTGGTGAAGATTGTCGAGAGTTGTTTTTCCTTCGACAACTGTTCTTTTTCCGAGGCGAGATATACTCTGAGGTATACCCTCCATATATACTGGAAAGATTTGAGGAGTTTAAGTCTTATATACGGAACCCTCCCGGCCTGTCTTAAAATTGAAGGAAGAGGGTAGGTTTGTATTTGCAATGAAATATACCAGGGAGCTTCTGGAAGCGATATTGGCTGAAGGGGGTGCAAGCATTCCGGTCGAGTACCCGAACTACAATCAACGGTTGAAGGTTACCTTCACGTGTTCCTGTGGAGTCGCTACGACAAAACGATTCGAGATGTTACAGGTCTACCGGCTACCCTATTGTGAGGAGTGTAGTTTGAAAAAGGCCACCGAGAGATCGAAGAAGGCCTTGATGGATAAGTACGGGGTCGATAATGCTGGTAAGTCAGAGCAAGCAAAGAAAAAGATAATAGAAACGTACATGAAAAATTATGGGATGCATCCTCAGAAAACAGATATAATTAAGGCTAAGCGCACGAATACATGTTTGGCAAAATATGGAGGGCATCCAAATCAGAATAAGGATGTACAGATAAAGTCTGAGGCAAACTCGTATCACTACAAGGATTACATGATGCCGAGTGGCACTATCGTAAAATATCAAGGCTACGAGAATGTGGCTTTGGATGAACTAGTTCAACTATATGAAGAAGAGGAAATTAGTATTGGAAGATCAAATATCCCTAGTATTGACTATTACATTGGAGATAAGAAGCATGTTTACTTTCCAGACTTCTTTATTAAACACGAGAACAAGATAATTGAAATAAAGTCCCAGTGGACCATTCAGTTACGGCGAGGTAACGTGGAAGAGAAAGCTTTAGCAACCAAGAAGGCTGGCTATAAGTACGAGATTTGGGTATACAACGATAAGAAGGTGAAAGTTGAGACGAAGATATACTAGACCCTCCCGGCACATGCATTCTGTATAACGGTGTCTCCCGGCAGAATTTCCAGATTTTCGGCGATTTTTTGCATTCCTTCTGATTTTTTTTCTAATAGAGGGGTATAAGAAAATGACAGGAGGGGGGTTGATGCAGCTTGTAGCTTATGGCGCTCAGGACGTTTATTTAACCGGTAATCCCCAGATTACCTTCTTCAAGCTCGTGTACCGCCGCCACACGAACTTCGCCATGGAGTCGATCGAGAACCCCTTCAACGGCAACCCCCGCTTCGGCAACCAGGTGACGTGCACGATCCAGCGCAACGGCGACCTGATCCACCGCATCTACCTCCAGGCCACGCTCCCCGCCGTCGCCCTGACGTCGGCCGACGGCAGCGGCGCCCAGTTCCGCTGGCTCAACTGGGTCGGTCACAACCTCATCGACTGGGTTGAGCTGCAGATTGGCGGCCAGCGCATCGACAAGCACTACGGTGACTGGCTCCAGATCTGGAATGAGCTCACGCAGGAGGCTGGCAAGCAGGCCGGCTATGCCAAGATGGTTGGCAACGTGCCCCAGCTCACGAACCTGATCGTCCAGGGTGGCGAGTCGTGCTACAACTACTGCGCCGGCGGTGAGCCCCTCAGCTCCTCGTCCCTGCTCAGCTGCGCCCCTGAGTACACGCTGTACGTGCCGCTCCAGTTCTGGTTCAACCGCAACCCGGGCCTTGCCCTGCCGCTGATCGCCCTCCAGTACCACGAGGTGCGCATCAACCTGCAGTTCAACGACCTGCAGAACCTCATGTGGGACTACACGCCTGGCGTGACCAACAACGCCCACGCCGTGCGTGACCGCGTGAACGCCGCCAACCTGGTGGCCGCCTCGCTGTACGTCGACTACATCTACCTGGACACGGACGAGCGCCGCAAGTTCGCCCAGGTCAGCCACGAGTACCTCATCGAGACCCTCCAGTACACGGGTGCCGAGTCCATCAACAGCTCCTCCAACAAGCTGAAGCTGAACTTCAACCACCCGTGCAAGGAGCTCATCTGGGTTGTGCAGCGTGACTCCTTCGTCAGCTGCGATGACAACGTCATCAACGCCTGGAAGGGCCAGCAGCCCTTCAACTACTCCGACTGGTGGGACCGCTCGTGCCTGGAGTCCGGCTACTCCGTCACGCGTGTGGAGGGCATGGCTGGCAACAACCCGGTTGTCACGGCCCTGCTCCAGCTCAACGGCCACGACCGCTTCACGGTTCGCGAGGGCCGCTATTTCAACGAGGTGCAGCCCTACCAGCACCACACCAACGTGCCTGCCGTCGGCATCAACGTGTACTCGTTCGCCCTCTCGCCCGAGCAGCACCAGCCCAGCGGCACGTGCAACTTATCGCGTATCGACAACACGACGCTCCTCCTCACGGTGTCCAACAACGCCGTGGGTGTCAGCACGTCGTCCCAGGTCCGCGTGTACGCCACGAACTACAACGTGCTGCGCGTGATGAGCGGCATGGGGGGCCTCGCTTACAGCAATTAAAGTATCCGTGGACACATTCTACGTCATACAAAGAGTTGCCAGCGACAAAAAAGGAAAAAAAGAGAAAATATCGGTCCACGTATTCCCCGTGTGTATCCGTAGCCTGTAGGAATCCGTAGACTCCGGCTAAAAATTTTATACGATGCTATTAAATGGCATTATATAAAGTTGACAACCTAGATAAAAATGAAGTGTGCATAGTGCCAGATATAGTAAAAATGTCCCAACAATCGTGCAAGGCTATCATAGAACAGGGGGCAAAGAAAGGAAATCAGTGTAATAAACAAGGGAGAGAAAGTGGGTTCTGCGGGAAACATGAACCACGTGGCTTACTGTTACAGAGTGCCAAGGAACGTGGAGTTCGTATTTGCGACGACGGCAAACGTGCGTGTAAAAACGATACTGTTGAACTTGCATTAAAGTGCCCAGAGTGTCTTGAAAAGGAGAGGACTATTGATAATACTCGATATGCAGAGAGAAAAAAGATACTTGTGGCAGCAGAAGCATCCCATACATCAACTCGGTCATGTATAAAATGCGCAAGAGATTTTGAGCAATATAAGACAAAATATGGAAAGGACTCTATGAATTGCAAAGAATGCTCTGAAAAGCAAGCGGTCCAGGACGCAAAGCGTAAGGATCGAGTGCGAAATTTTAAAGAAGAGCGGAGAAATAATTTAGAAGACTCGTATAAGCGACAAATTTCAGAATCGTTGAAGCGAGGTTACGGAGATTTCGAGCCATCGTTTGACGAGTACAAAACCCTTGTAACAAGCCCATGTCACTACTGCAAGCACTATACAGATACAGAGGCTATTGGTATAGATCGAGTTAATAATGATATTGGATACACAAAGGAAAACTGCGTGCCTGCGTGCTGGAAATGTAACAGGATGAAACACTTCTATCATCCCATATTCTTCCTAGAGAAATGCAAGATTCTAACAAAGGAAACCATACCAAGCAAGGACTTTTACACGAAATGGTCACTCTATTACACAAGATCCTGCTACCATAACTACACAACTTATAAACGTGAAGCAGAGGAACGTGGTCTCCCATTCGAACTCACGCAAAAGCAATGGGATTGGCTTACACGCTCTCAGTGTTATTTGTGTGGATATCAAGATGCCCGTGGTATTGGCTTAGATCGTCTCGATAATACAGTAAGGAAATACTCTCTTGAGAACTGCAGACCCTGCTGCGGATCCTGTAATTCCATGAAAGGTGAACTAGCCCTGCAGGACCTCTTAAATCAGTGTATCAGTATTTCCCAGGCCCACCCTACTGACGAGGCGTTCCAGAATATACCTGTAACAAAGAATCCATTAAGAGTAGAAGTTATCGAAGACAGGACACATTGGAAGGCAAAGGGGCTCTACTATGCTATTCTAAGTGATGGAGCATCTAGCTTCTTCGAATTATATAAGGATACTCTTACACAAGAGGAATTTGCCACCTTATGTACTGAGACAAAGGGTTCTGAAAAGGCAACTGCTATTGCATCCCTGAGCTCCCTATTAGAACGCCTAAGGAAACGTCGATTCCGTAAGAATACCAAGGTCTAAATAAACCGAGCAACTATACTGTAATGAGATATTCAGGCGCAGGAGTCCTTTTTACAAATGGAACACACGTCTTAGCAGGATATCAACCGAAGAAGGAATCGCCCTGTATAAGCGGTATAGGAGGGAAACGAGAATTACGTGATACATCCTACATTTACACGGGCCTGCGAGAGTTCCTCGAGGAGATCTTCGATCTGCCTGATACACTCCACGCATCTTGCATTGAACTGATACAAGAACACATAACGCCATTACGCATTGTTGAGTTAGGGGTGTACATAAATATTGTTTATACATTCGAAAATTTAGAAACAATATTGACTATCCTGACACAAAACAAGACCCACTCACCCCTTTATGACACCTTTCCCCAAACCATGAATGATTTGCTGTATAAGAGAAAGATAGGCGACCAAGAAATAACCCATTTGGCCATCCTACCCCGCATTTCTAATCACGGAGACTGCCCCTTTGTCGGCAGAGAATTTATCAAAGATATGAGATTTATATAAAATACCTTACCGTCTACTCTTTGACCGCTTTTTTGCCTTTGCATTTCTCTTTCTCCTTGTCTTGACCTTTCTCTTTCTCTCACCACCATCCATACTACGAGTGTTCTCCACAACAGGGGGTTTTCCAGGTATATTTTTTGTTGCAGGATTATACTCAATATCCATTACACGACTGGGGTAGTCATAGCCTGACCGACATGTTATAATATATACTCGTATAATCCCATCTTTATCGGGTACCTGCATAAACACATTTGATTCGAGTAATTCACGCAAGCTAAATACTTGAAGGCCGAATGTAGTATATAAGTAGGCAGTCCTCGATATATTTTTTCCACGAATAGGGGTTGGATAGTCCATAGGTCCGTTATACTGGAGTTGGGCGACAGATGTCTCATATACGCCTAGAACGGCGGGCTTATGGGCAGGATTCACCTCGGAATCATTGACAAACGAGAAATCCAAATCTGGGCATTCGGTATTGTTCGGCCCGAATCTTGCTATCGCTGTTTCATAGCCATATCCTAGACGAAACGATTGTTCACGCCCAATATTCAACCAGCGTGATGTTAGAATATCACTCTCCGTATAATTTGTTCGAAGCCACTCGAACAGAAGATATGTCTTTTCTACACTGAGTGCTTCTCTTTGCCAGGAAAATATGATAATTTCCATATTCGGCGGCACTGTGCATAGTTTCTTGGTATTTCTGCCGTGGCATAAAAAATTATAGGATGCCACCGGCCTATCGTATTCAATAGTCATCGACATTTACTATAGATATATATTTTATTGCAGCTTTACGAGTGCCCATCGTAGCTGCGATCGTGGGTAAAGAGGCCGGGTCCAAACACGCAGGTATATCGCTTCTTGGCCCAAATAGCTGTAAGCCTATCTTCAATGTTCTCTCCGTCAACTAAATGGGGGAGAATCGCCTGCTCAAAGAACCCCTTTTTACATAGAAACGGATTATTCGTGTAATTACATGAACTGGAATCGGTCGTATACCATGCATTTGATTCTCCAGACCCATGTTTGGGCGGAACCCTCTGTATTTTTGATGGGTAGACCAGGTCAGGATCTTCTTCCCAGTGTGAGCACTCGCACAAATGGGTATGGTGCATGAAGGTGTGGGGTGACTCCTTGCTCCAGAAATCTGCAGCATAATTGGGCACTCCTGCATTCTTTCGACTGCGTCCTCTCACGACATCATACCGCTCTAAGAAATATAAGGCATTTGTTAAAAAGGATGTCACTTCTTCCTGAGTCCCATGAATGACGAAATCATTCTCGAGGGGGAGAATGACGTCGGTGCGTGCATTCTCGTAAATGGCTCGGAATCCTGAGGCCATGCGGCCGTTGGTAGGAAGGAGAACGGACCGTATACCAAAGGAGTCGCAGACCTCTTTTTCCTGTAGCTGTCGTTCCGATTTCTGTATAACTACGAAGAAGTCTTCTATACTATCGAGGAAGCCGGCCTTCTTATAGGTTTCCAGAGTGTGCTTCAAAGTCTTCGGGGCGAAATACGTGAGGACCCCTGCAGAGATGGGAATTCTCTCGGTAAAGGGTTCTCGTACGGAACGGCCAAATAAAAGGCATATGATGCCAAGAAGAAATGCCAGGAAGATAATTTCCACTTCCATACTATTCTGAATAGACAATTTCCAGTCCCGTGAGACCCTTCTTTTCAGCCCATTCCATCGTCAAATCAAGAGCCCGCTTCCTGCGCTCGAGGGGGTTTCGTATATCGAGTCTCCTGGAATAATGCTTCCAGTGCCACTCGAATGATAGGGCAGTGGTCCAAATAGTAAACCCTTTTACATAGCATATGCGATACCATGCACCAGGGCGGGTCGAGGTGGCCCGTGCCCCGCCCGATAAGAGGCCGTTGTGTTGGTCCAGTCTCTTGTCGACATTTGTTGTTGCACCGACATACGTTTTTACTGGTTCGTCTATGGTTGCCAAACAATAGACGAAACACTCCATACTACTTCTCGGGACGATTAATGAGTAGGGCTCGTTGACGCTGACGCCGATGCAGGGCTCGCAGAGGCCGCAGGGCTCGAAGCCGTGGATACAGATGTCGCAGGGCTTATAGATGCAGTTTTTAGAGATACAGCGAGGGCAACTTGTGTAATAAAAGCAATGCCAATGATAAGAAAAATAATAGGTAAAAGAACAAGAATCCACGAGAGTGCCGTGTACCCCCTCTGACACAGAACATTTAATAAGACTGTCCAAAGAAGGGTAAATAGAACAGTGGTAAATATATTACTTCCCGACATAGACTTTGCCGTGAGGACAAACGAACTTGCGCTAAGAATTAAATACACGATAGCCGGCGTACAGAGATCCATCTAGTTAGATAAAATAATTTATATCACTTGCCCGTGCTACCAAATCCCCCCTCTCCCCGCAGACTGTTAGGAAGAGCATCTACTACCTGCACCTTCGCAAACGTCGTCATATCTCGGCTAACAACCTGGACGAGGCGATCACCCGCCTTTACCACAACCTCACGGTCAAGCGTATTCCACAGGGCAGCAATGAGCTCGCCACGATAGCCCTTGTCAATCACACCCATCGAGTTCATCATCATGAGTCCCGTCTTAGAAATCGAGGAGCGAGGGGCCAGCCAGTACGCAGAGCAGTCGTCGCCCTCGACAACTGCGGCAGACGTACCCATTCCTACAAACTTTCTCTCGCCAGGGGCAAAGACAACATCGTTCGGGACATAGAGGTCAACACCAGCGTTCTCGATAGGCACATGGCTCTTATAGAAGGCGTTTCCCTTGGGAAGTAGACACAGTATGCTCATCTATACTACAGCTCGCTGAACCTTTAGATGTTTTTTCGTGAAGAAGCGTACTGCGTAGAAAACTGCAACAATGACGGAAAGAGCAGTCATAATATAGACCATGGGGAACAGGAGGCGAAGCATATCCATAAAGATAGGGTTTATCCACGACAGTTCATGTTGGTGATCCATGATACTGTCCTCTTTGGGATTGCACATGGGGTCCAGCGAGAAACATGGCTCGTAGAAACGATTATCAAGAAAGACAAGTTCATCTCGGTGGCGTTCAAGCACGCTTTCAAATAAATGCGGCCCAGTTGTGTAATAAATACACATTTCCTTTGTACTGTAGTGTTCCTCAACCTTCGATTGTGTTATAGTATCAATGAGATCCTGTAAAAAGGGGTGGCGGGGGCGAGTAAGAATGACGGCATTGTTCGTGCGACCCGTGAGATTCAGAGGAAATGCACCCTTGCTAATCATACAGTCAGCCAAGTCGATGTAAGGAGTTGTATCAATTGGATTCAGGGATTTCATATCAGTATCGACGCTAATTCCCCCGTAGGTGTATAAAACAACAAAGCGTCCAAGGTCAACCTTCTGTATCAAATGCGGAAAGGAGTCGAACTTTTCAAGGACGGCGTGGCCGACGAGGGCACACTCTCTTCGCAGGGATTCCTCGTCCCAGTGCATGTGCGTATATCCAGGATTCTTTTCGGCCAGAAGGCGTGCATTTTCCTGGAACTTTGCGGGTAATTCATGCCACCCCTGTAACCAAATCTGATGTGTTATACGTGGTATCTGGCTCATCTCTCTTATACTGGGGAGAATGTTTCAAGGAAGCGAAGGATCCAACTCCTCGTGCTCCATCGTCTCTGGATAGAAGAGCCGGTCACAGTCTTCTATCTTTTCGAGCGCCTGTGCCTCATAAAACCGTGTGTTCGGTATATACCTCTCCTTAACCCCCTGTGACAGAAAACTCATGACCCAACATAGACTACTGTTACTGTGTATAAGGCGGGGGGCGGTTCGTAGCAAGCAACAGTCATGTGCGAAGGACTCTTGTAAGATAATCGGATTCCAGGGAAGGAAGTGTTCCAGATACTTTCTTTCCCATACATGTCGTATGGTGTCACAGATGATATACAGACGGTCAAAGGTACCTTCCAGCTCCGTAAGAATATCAATATAATAGGAGGGATAGGGAATATCGCTTTTCGGATGCCATGGATTATGCATAAAATCATCCAGGCGCAGCGACATGCAGAGGTCTCGAGGGCCTACGGGCACGGTAGCAACACCTTTTACAAGGGATCGGATATATACAGTCTCAGTCGCCTTCCAAAAGTCTTCGTTCGCTGGATCGTAGACCATGGCAAGAAGTTCTTTGCGAAAGGGGGTGAAGAACTCTGATCTTTGAAATAGGCCAGATAAACGAATATTTGTATACGACAATTCATAGGGCTTTTCTTGTAATATGGTTGCAAAGTTGTCTTCATGAATGGTAAGGGCATCTACCACGATTGCGGTGTCTCCTGTATACGTATGCCCGAATATATGAGAGATGACTTTGCAGGCCAGGTACTGAATCAGCTTATTACCCGTTCGAACGTTTCCGGTAGCATCAAAGGTCACGAATGGCATCATGGCCATATGACCTTCTACCTATGCGAAAAGGCATAAAAGCCTAAAGGAAACGCTCGAACTAAAAGTTGATTGAGCGGACGGCTTAGAAAGATAGTCCAAACTATCATCAGATGCCGGCCGGGTTTTATGCTCCATCTTCCGAGATAGAACCGATTGTCGGTATTCAACTTTGCGTCTTTAGTCCCGATGAGATTGAGAAACGCTCAGTTGTTGAAATTACAAATGCAGGCACATACGAGGGAAATGAGCCAAAGATCGGTGGCCTCTTTGATCCTCGTATGGGAGTTATTGACAACGGCAAGGAGTGCAGGAGCTGTGGTCAGACGAATCACAAGTGCCCTGGCCACTTCGGCCACTTTCGTCTTGCGAGACCTGTATATTACATCCAGTTCCTGCCCTTTATCTTAAATATTCTCTCATGCATCTGCATTCGCTGCTCGAAGCTTCGCATTGATAAGAAGTACAGAAGCCACTTTCTGAAGAGAAAGGGCGAGGTTCGCTGGCGTGAGGTGCTGGCGGCATCGAAAGAGATTCACCGGTGTGGCCAGGAGACCGAGGACGGCTGTGGTGCTCTTCAGCCGACCCGTTTCGTGCGGGAGGGAATTGCTCGTATCATGGCCGAGTGGGACGATGATTCGAATGGTACCCGCTCAGGAAAGCAGGTACAGATTCTTGAGGTCGAGTATGTGCTCCGGCTCTTTCGCAAGATCCTTGATGAGGACGTCGACTTCATTGGCCTGAACCGCTACTGGTGCAGACCCGATTGGATGATCTGCACCGTGCTGCCGATTCCTCCTCCTCAGGTACGCCCGTCCGTCATTCAGGACAACAATCAGCGTTCAGAGGACGATCTGACGCACAAGCTGGCCGAGATCGTAAAGACGAATAACTCGTATCTCCAGACGAAGATCGATGCCAATGCTGCCAAGTCAGTGATTGACGAGTGGACGAACGTGCTGCAGTATCACATTGCCACTCTTGTCGACAACCAGATTCCTGGTGTAGCTCCGTCTGCCCAGAGAAATGGCCGCCCCCTCAAGTCGATTCAGCAGCGCCTGGGCAGCAAGGAAGGACGTATCCGGTACAACATCCAGGGCAAGCGTGTGGAGTTCTCGGCCCGTTCCGTTATTACTCCTGACCCGAACATTTCCATCGCTGAGCTGGGCGTTCCGGAAAAGATTGCCATGAACCTGACTCGCCCTGAGCGTGTCACCGTCTTCAACCGCAACAAGCTGTACCGCTTGATTCAAAACGGCCCGCTGAAGTATCCTGGTGCGAAGACAATTCGCCGGGTGGACGGTCGTATTATCAGTCTTCGTCACGTGAACACGAAGGAGATCGTGCTCAACCTCGGCGACATTGTGAACCGCCACCTCATGGACAATGACCCTATCCTGTTCAACCGTCAGCCGACTCTGCATCGCATGTCGATGATGGCGCACCGTGTAAAGGTTCTTACGGGCAAGACGTTCCGCCTGAATGTTTCCGTGACGGCTCCCTACAATGCCGACTTTGACGGTGACGAGATGAATGCCCACGCCCCGCAGAGCATTGAGGCGGCCACGGAGCTCGAGGAGATTGCGGCGGTTCCGCACCAGATTCTCCGCCCCCGTGACGGCCTTCCCGTCATTGGCATTGTGCAGGACACTCTTGTTGGGTCTTACCGGCTTACCCGTGACACGGTGCAATTCAACAACCGTGAGTTCATGAACATGATGATGTGGAACAAGCGGTTTACGGGCGTGCTCCCTGCACCGAAGAAGGATGCCCTCCACTGGACGGGCCAGCAGGTCATCAGCCAGCTGCTTCCTCCTATCAATCTCGACATGATGAACAGCGGCAAGAAGCGGGTCGTCATTCGTGAGGGCGACGTGGTCGAGGGCCAGTTCGACAAGGGCATCTTCAGCAAGGCAAGTAAGGGCATCATTCACATGACCTACAATGACTACGGCAGCAAGGATACGGTGCAGTTCATCGACTGCCTCCAGAACACGGTGGCCCAGTTCCTCATTTACAATGGCTTCTCGGTAGGAATCAGCGACCTGATCGCCGATGCGAACACGAAGAAGGAGATGAACGAGAAGATTCAGGAGAAGAAGAAGCAGATTGAGACGGTTCTGCTCGAGGTGCACCAGGACCTCTTTGACAACAATACGGGAAAGACGAACCAGAGTGAGTTCGAGGACCGTGCCTTTGGTCTTCTTAACAAGGCCATGGAGAATGCTGGCGAGATTGGCCAGAATACGCTGTCGACGGAGAATCGCATGATTGCGATGGTGCGTGCGGGCTCCAAGGGTGGCCCAATCAATATCGCCCAGATGATTGCGTGCGTAGGGCAGCAGAACATTGAGGGCAAGCGTATTCCCTATGGCTTTGAGGACAGAACGCTGCCGCATTTCAAGAAGTACGATGATGGTGCAGAGGCACGTGGCTTCATCGAGAATTCCTTTATCGGCGGCCTGACGCCTACGGAATTCTTCTTTCACGCCATGTCAGGCCGTGAGGGTCTGATTGATACGGCTGTTAAGTCAGTCACAGGGGACACGAGGATAGTCATTTCAGAGAAGGGTGTAACAAGGTGTGTTGCGATTGGCGATTGGATTGATGGGCATCTCGCTAGCCGCCCTTCTGATACAGAACACTTCCCCGAAGAGAATGACCTTGAGATGCTACAGCTAGACGGCGACTCTACGTATATCCCAACGGTAACGGCAGAAGGCAGTGTCACCTGGGGAAAGATAGCTGCAGTTACACGCCACGATCCTGGGCAGAGGCTGTATGAGGTAACTACCCTCGGCGGCCGCTCGGTGATTGTCCCCGAATCAAAGTCGCTGCTGGTCTGGCAGGCGGATACAAAGAAGTTTGAGCAGATGCCTACTCCCGACGTGCGGCCCGGCGATTGCATGCCTGTCACTATGAGTCTGGCTGCACCGCCGATTATATGCAAAGCAGTCCCCCTGGAGAACTACATTTCAAAGGATGTATACCTATATGGCACCGACTTCAAGGCCGCCCAGACGGCAGTCGCAGATGCAATGGTGGACCGTGAGCATATTCCCTCGGGTTGGTGGGGGGAGAACAATGGGAAGGTCTTCACTCTCCCCTATGAAAGCAAGGGACGCTTCGTCCGTACACTGGCTCGGTCTAAGACGGACAACATCGTCCCTGGCTACGTCTACCCTTTTACAACGAATCGTGACCATGCTCGCATTCCCGAACAGTTTGCGCTAAATTCTGATAACGGTCGCTTCCTTGGATTGTTCCTGGCCGAGGGCAATGTGGATGTCAAGAGCGGCTATGTAGCTATTACAAATAACAATGCGAATATCTGTCAATTCGTCCACGAGTGGTTCGAAGAGCAACGTATTCGTACGACAGAGGATATCAGGGTAAATTCCATTGGCGGTGTGACGACCACTGTTCGTGGATATTCAACTGTACTTGCGAAGTTCCTGGATGTGTTTGTCGGCCACGGTGCTGCGAACAAGCGGGTGCCGGCCGAAGCATTTGCGGCACCTGAGGAATTCATTTCTGGGCTCTTGGACGGCTACTTCTCTGGCGATGGTACCATTTCAAACAACTCGGTGGAGGCTGGATCTGCATCAAAGGAGCTGATTGAAGGAGTTGCAATGCTTTGCTCGCGTCTTGGCATCTTTGCAAAGATATTCACATCGCAGCTACTATCCAACAATCTCGGAACCGAGAATATCCTACCTACTCATCGCATTTCGATTCGTGCACAGTGGGCTAGGCGATTTGCAATGTGTGTGACACTCATTGACGATGCCAAGCAGGCGAAGCTGAATGCACTGAAGACGTCAACCTATCACCGCAACTTCCCTTGCCAGAACGATGTGGTCCTCGATGAAATTGTAGAAATAAAGCCTGTATCTGTGGATGCATATCCCAAGTTGTATGACCTGACGGTTCCTGGAACATTCACATTCGGCCTTGCGAATGGCCTGCAGGTATATGATACTGCTGACACGGGATATATCCAGCGCCAGATTGTCAAGGCGATGGAGGACCTGGTGGTGCAGAACGATGGGACGGTGCGTGATGCGAACATGAACATCGCCCAGTTCCAGTACGGCGAGGACGGCATCAACTCGACGAAGATTGAGTCGCAGCCTCTTCCCCTGGCCACGATGACGGATGCCGAGATCGACAAGGAGTTTGGCTTGAAGGAGGTCGATATCACGGAGATGCTGGGCGTGGCCCGTGGCGATGACACGGCAGCCCTCGCAGCCTACGTCAAGCAGGTGTATGCTGACAGAAAGATGATCGTGGAGGAAATCTTCCGTGGCGGACGCCAGGGAACCATCTATTCGCCGGTCAATCTCGAGCGTCTCATTCTGAACATCAAGATCAAGTTCGGCCTGGTTCCTGAGCAGAAGACGAATCTGACGCCGACGACCATCCTCAAGGGCATCGAGGCCGTACTGAAGAAGACGCAGTCATACCACGTCATCTGGGGCGCCCTGCTCCGCTTCTACCTGTCGCCCACGAAGCTCATCGTGCAGGACCGATTCACGGAGTCGGCGTTTGATACGCTGTGCGAAGCCCTTGTAACAAAGAACTGGCAGGCATGGGCGCAGCCTGGTGAGCACGTGGGCATTATTGCCGCCCAGAGTATTGGTGAGCCGTCGACGCAGATGACGCTCAACACCTTTCACTTGGCTGGTGTAGCTAGTAAGTCGAATGTGACGAGAGGTGTTCCTCGTCTCAAGGAGCTGCTGAAGGTGACGCAGAACCCGAAGGCAGTGTCCCTTACAATCCCGCTGAAGCCTGAGTTCAGGAACAGTAAGGAGAAGGCCCGTGAGGTGGCCCAGGATCTGGAGCTGACGCTGCTGCGTGATATGACAATCAAGACTGCAATCTACTATGACCCGAATGATAGTAATACGGTGCTCAAGGAGGATGCCGAGCTGGTGGCCTTTTACAAGCTATTCGAGATCACGAGTGAGCCGAATCCCAGTGCAAATGCAAATGCAGCCGAGGCCGAGGAGGCCCTGTGGAGCAAGTGGATTCTTCGTCTGGAGCTGAACCGTGAGAAGATGTTCGACAAGAACGTGACTATGGAGGACATTCTGTTCGTCCTCCGCCGCCTCTTTGACACGAATATCCGCATGATCTACTCTGACTTCAATAGCCAGAAGCTGATTATGCGTATCCGCCTGACCCTGAAGAGCATGGACGACGGCAAGAGCGATCCTTCCTCCCTGGATGCACTCTCGGCGTACAAGAAGTTCCAGAACAAGCTGCTCAATTCCGTGATTATTCGTGGCTTCCCTGGTATCAAGGCAGTCACGTTCCGCAAGGGCGACGAGCGGTTCATATATGATACGAAGGAGGCGAAGTATGCGGCGAAGGAGGAGTATATTCTCGACACGGATGGCAGCAATTTCCTGGAGGCAATGAATCATCCCGCCGTCGACGGTACACGTGTGTACAGTACGAACGTGCACGACGTCTATGGTCACCTGGGCATTGAGGCCACTCGCCTGATCCTGTACAATGAGATTCAGACTCTGTTCGAGGACGGCCAGATCAACTACAGGCATCTGGGCTTACTCGTAGATGTGATGACCCGTGCCGGCCGCCTGATGTCGGTTGACAGATATGGCATCAACAAGCTGGACATCGGTCCTCTTGCAAAGGCGAGCTTTGAGGAGACGGAGAGAATCCTGCTGAAGGCGGCAGTGTTTGGCGAGATTGACCCTATTACAGGAGTATCTGCAAATATCATGACGGGACAGCCTATGCGTGGTGGCACTTCCTTCACGGAAGTCCTGCTGGACGAGGGGGCATTCATGAGTCTGCAGAAGAACATGCCGGCCCCGAACCCTGGCGAAAAGGACGAGGACGAGAGAATGGCCCTTGCGGACAGACTGGGCACGGAGGACGACCTGTGCTCCCCGTCACGCCTGAAGATGAATCTCACGATGCCCTCGAGCGGAAAGGTGTTGGATGAGGACGACATCGAATTCGCAGTACTGGAGGAGGATGACTCTATCTAAACGGACCCTGCGAGTACAACGTAATGGATGCTGCGAATAGCATCGGCTGCCACATTCCCATGTGGAAACTCTTTCAGAGTATATCATATACTGACCCCCCGCCTGAATTTGTAATCGTTCAGGATGGATGGAAAGAGGACGAGCACGACAGTATCTTAAAGAAAAAAGACTTAATATCTTCCTTCGAACTGGCGAACGAGTGGGAGCTGCGGAAAAAGATAACGAATCCGTATGAGGCTATTTTTTCCACATCAGATACCAACTCTTTTCCGAGTATCGCCCATGTGAACCCGCTCAGTCGCTCGTATTTCAAGATGGTGGAAATGCTCTATGTGGCTGAGTTCTGGAATACGGCCACGACCCCTCTGACAACAGCACACGTCTGCGAAGGACCTGGCGGATTTCTCCAGTGTATTGTTGAACAGGCGAAGGAGCGTCGTATGAACATCGCAAATGCGTATGCAATGACCTTGAAGTCGACCAAGTCGCAGATTCCTGGCTGGAAGAGGTCATCCAAGTTCCTGAAGAAACACCCCGAGATTCAGCTGCTCTATGGGCCTGATATGACCGGAAATATCCTGTTAAAGAGGAATCAGGATGCCTTCTGCGAAACGGCCAAGGACGCTGCTATTTTTACAGCCGACGGGGGATTTGATTTCAGTATGGATTATTCGAAGCAGGAAGAGACTGCCTTCTCGCTCGTCGTTGCATCCTTCTCCATGGCTCTGCGCACAGTAAGAAAGGGAGGGATTTTCATCATAAAGCTGTTTGATATTTACAGCCCGGTTACGGTTGATCTCATCTTAGGATCGGCCGCCTTCTGCACATCCTTTTACATATATAAGCCGGCAACAAGTCGTCCGTGTAACTCGGAACGGTATTTCATTGGTCTGGGTTACAAGGGGCGGAGAGAGGCTCGGGAATGGATTGAGCATTTGGAAATTGCTCAACGCAAACATATTGAAAAACCGTTGACCCGTTTGTGCGATATACCTGCGACGTCGCCCTACATTCTGGCTGTGAAGGAGCAGATTGCCTGGCAGGAACGGCTACAGACATCGAGTATTGAGGCGGCTATGTTCATGAAAAAGGAGGATATTGCGGGGCACGTAGAGCGTGCGATTAAGAAGAGCGTTGAGTGGTGTAGTACGTTTGGAGTACCGTATGGCCTCTAGGCTATTGCCTAAAGCCTTTCGAGTCGTAAACGACTCTAAGCATTGCTCATCTTCGGCTTGATATAAATATCATGAAGCCTCTGTCCAACAACTACAGAGGCTTGATGTTGGGACAAGTTCCCCGAGCCCATCTTGTCGAGTAGAGAAAGCATCGTGCGCAGCGATGCATCATTGTACGAGTCGCTGAGAAGCATCTTGAAAAGTCCCGGGTACTGCGTCGAAAACGTTCCGGTCGCATCGCGTATAGTATCGAGCGTCGAACCATTTCCGTGAAGAGCCTGGATCTTCGCCACGGTTGCACGAATATAAGAAGCTCTCGCCTTTGCGACATCAGGTTCGATGGGAATAACCGGTTCTTCAGGAGGAAAGTTGGGCGGCGGGGGACGAGACATTCTAACTATGCTTCTAGGCAAATCGAAGAGAATGTACGCATCATCATTTTTATAGTATTTCCCACTAGTAAATGGTGACATTCACTTACCCAGCAGCAGCTCTCCCTCCCGCAGCCGTACCGGTATCAGTGGTACACGACGATTGCGGAGAGGACGGGGCCGACCACCCTGTTACAGGGAGGCCGCAGTGTATTCTGATGCGTGAAATCACGTCTATCAATGCCCAGGCAGTGTCAGACAAGATATTCGACTCGAAACAGAACCCCTACGAGCCGTTTACCAATCCGCCAAATCGTTTAGTGTCACTGTCCTATATCGTGCTCCTCCTCTTACTCCTATGCATCGTTGCCGTATTCACGAGCAACCTGGCAAAGATACGCAAGCACACTATCCTCGTGTTTGCGTTCATCCTCATTTTGCTACTTGCCCTACTTCAGAAGAGAGATGACAGAGTCTTACAGTACGACCAATGATTCTATTAACCAGCGTCTCGAGGCGATAAATACTCTCTTTGAGAAGTATCATCAATCCCTGTTACAGAATTCTACGAGAACTGACCATAGCCCTGCAGCAGTAAAGAATGTTCTACCGAAGATGCAGCATGCCTCAGATACGTTAAAGATGTTTCTGAACAGCTTCTTGAATGAGGAGACTCGGCCAGACTGCGAAGAATCGATTACGACCTATGATGCCGACAATGAGCTGAAGGCTCTTCTTACAAAGATGTGCCCCTTACTTCTTCCGTGGCACCCGCACCTTTCGACCCTTGTACACTATATGATTGTCGGACGTTTTGAAGAGAATAACCCCTTTTTACCCAATCAAGTGGCACCCACGGTACATGAGAATGAAACTCTGGGCCCTGTAGCTGAAAACCTTCCCTAACGGTAGATGGATACCTTCTGTCGTCAGAATCAAACAAGACGCCGAGGATATATGAGAAAAAATGGTGTATATGTGAAGCCGACCTGCGTCCCGAAACAAACGAAAAAGACTGCATGCAGGAATGGAGAAATCCCCCGTATCGCACATACACGTAAGTACAAGGAGGGAGGTATTGTAAAAACTGCCCGTATTCCGGCAAGTTGTGTAAGGCGGCAGGATCTCATACGTCCTCTTCACAAGGGGGATCTGAAAAAGTATGGATATTCCTACAAGAAGGCGGGCGAGGAGCGGAGAAATGCATTGCAGAAGGCAATCAAGGCGTATGGCCCTCTTACAACCTATCACAAGCTGAATGCTGTGACGAAGCTGTCTGAGAATAAGTACCCTGCCATTTCCAAAATCTTTGCTGAGGATCGCAATTGGGTGCACACGACCTATGCAAAGAATGGTGTGTTACATTGATTCAGCAATTTGATAATCAACAACTTACATTAAATTAACTGTGCTCGCAGAGCACAGTTAATTTAGTATTTCACGGCGATGCACAGCATCGGCCCCTCATACTAAATTAACTGCTGTGCTCGCAGAGCACCAGTTAATTTAGTATTTCACGGTAGAGCATTCTAGAATGCAATGTGAAGCACCAAGTCGCAATTTCTTTGGTATTATATTTACAACTATCGTTTTAACCATGATACTCTTTGCAGGTTCAAACTACACAAGTTATAGGACTGTTGTTGATAATTGGCCCGAGTACAGATGCCAGGTAGAGATTATGATATTCGCATCTCTCTTTGGCCACAATACTCTGGAAAATATGCAATACTGTCTGCAAGCCGGATTCGACAACCGTGCCGGTTTCACTGTAAAACCCTTTTACGATCTTCTGGGGGGATTTACTATGACACTTTCAACCCTATTATCAAGTGTAAATTCAATCCGCTTGGTGTTTGCCACCCTTGTAGGGAATATCAGTACGGTATTCACAGAATTTTCACAAAGAATGCAGGCATTAATGTACCGAATCCAGTACACTTCCATGCGTCTTCAGTTTTTGATGAAGAGAGTGTATGCAACTATGTATTCACTCACCTTTATGGGCATGTCAGGAATGAAGGCTGCCGAGAATTTAACGAATACATCTATGTTCAAGTTTATGAGTTCGATGTCATGTTTTCCGCCTGAAACGATTGTGGCCATTGAGAACAAGGGGCTGATCGAGCTGAAGGATGTTCGCATTGGAGATGTTTTCCAGGGAACGACGACCCGTGTTACAGGGGTTGTGTCGATGCTGGGAGATGGGCAGGAAATGGTTGATATTTCTGGCTGCCATGTGAGTGGAACCCATTACATTTGGGAGGGGGGCTGGAAGTATGCCAGAGATTCGGTTCACGCAAAGAAGATTGCTCCCTGGATCAGCGACCCTGCCCGTCCTCTTCTCAGTCTGAATACGTCGACACACACCCTGCCCATTGGAGGCCATATCTTCAGTGATTATCACGAGACAGAAGAAGCCGATGTGCAGACTATGCGAATGGTGCTCGATAGGTTGAACGGGCAGAAGGGCTCAGAGAACTCGCAGTCAAATTACATAACAGGAGTTGCACTTGACACGGAACTCCGTCTGGCAGATGGCACCTGTATTCCGGCACATAGTATTACTCTAGGAACAAAACTACGTCATGGAACTGTCGTAGGAAGAATAGTACGTGAATGTTCCACCTTCAGCATCTACGGGGGCGAACGCTTTGGATCTGCTACGGCAGTCTGGTCGCCAAGTAAGGGGATGTGGGAGAGGGGAGTGGTAGATGACTCGACGCCTGCACCCTGTATTACATTTGCAGTTGACTCTTCTGCGACAATGGAGACAAAGGCGGGAATGGTCTTCCGTGATATGTTCGAGATTCACGACTTTGACACGGAGGAAATGTATAAGAAATATATGGAGGAGTTCTTAATCCCTTAATGCGTACAAACATGTAACTATGTTCTACACTAACAGAAGAATGGGGCAATATGTTCCTCTGTTATTTGTTACATTTATATACATTTCTGTATTTGCGTATATCATCGCATCTACGCAAATCGATACATTACGGGAAGACTGGAATGCAAAACGATGTACGGTAGTTGGTATGCTTTTGGCATCCTATATTCCAAATCCAAACGACCCTGATGTACGTCCTTCGAAATTCTCAAATGAGAACTTTCAATTCTGCGTATCGGAATTTGTAGATGCATCTATTGCGGCTGTAATGGTTCCAATTATGGGAATGATGTCGACGCAGGTAAATGTTGCCCAAACTGTGAATAGTTCCGTAAATAATCTGCGATTTTCATCTGCCACCGATGTGTTAAGTCCGTTTAATGGGTTAATTAATGTGGCATGGCAGAAACTTCAGATTATATTGGGCCATATTCTTCGAATAATTTATAGGCTCAATAGCGCATATCAGCGTATCTTTGGCATCGTCATCTCGGCAATCTTTGCGGGTGTATCCATATTCACATCTATCAGTAACTTTATAAGGGTGTTAGAAAAGGTTGTTGCCATCATTATGGGCATCATTATAGCTATATTGTTTATCCTAATGTTCGTAATGATGTTTGCTTTTAGTTTTCTTGCGCCTGTTGCAACTGCCAGCGCCGCAGGAACACAGGCGGCAATTATAGGGGCAAATGTAGCAGCTACAGCTGCTCGGGTTGGCGTCGTCGCAGCTCGTGCTATACCTACTGCGGTTCGACTTGGAACGACCGCTGGTAGGGTTGCTGCTACTGGTGCAAGAGCTGGTGTAAGAACGGGTGTCGATAGTACAGCCGGTTTAGCAGGAGTGAGAGCGGCAAATGCGAATACTCAGTTGGGAAGATTTGCGGTAAAACCTCCGAATACTGCATGGTCAGAATCTATAAGTGATACTGCGTTATGGGCGAAGAAGAATCCTGGAAATGCATTAACAAATATAATTGCGGGCACTGCTCCAACCCCTGATTTCGGCGGGTCATCGGACGCTGAGGATTCCTCGGAACCAGAATCCTCTGGCCAAGTATTTGCGACAAAGTCGGATCCTAGCTCTGTTACTGATTCGATTTCGAATGCCACGAGTTGCGTGGCAGCTGGAACCCTGGTCCACTGCAAGCGGGGCCTGATCCCTGTAGAAGAGTGCAAGGCCGGCGACCTCTTGGACGAGGGGGCCATTCTAGGCATTCTTGAAGGAGAAGCTGGGCCCTGCGTCTCGATTCATTCGGTAGTGATAACAAACACACACATCGTCTACGACGAAGCAAAGGGTTGGGTCTTTGCAAAGGACCATACGCATGCCTCTCCTGCTCCTGTTCCTCCACCCTCTCGTGTCTATTCTCTGGCAACCACGACTCGTGTATGGAAAGTGCAGATGGCAGATAAGGAGATTCTTCTTCGTGACTGGACGCATTTATCGAGAGACCGCAAATCAGATGACCTAGCCGAGGAGTTCATCCACACCCTGTTACAGAAGAAAGTAATTCCGCAAGTCATTTCGCAAGACATACCCTTCAAAAAGAATCCCTACAGCGGCCTTCTTGTACCAAGCAGTCTTGTGTGGAAGGACTCTCTTCCCTTGTCCATCTACAAGGTAAAAATAGGGGACATGATTCGTGATGGAGATGATGTGACTCGTGTCACAGGTGTGTATTCATCGATTGATATCGGTACAGGGTCCTATCTCACATGCACGGGAGAGAGAGTGCGATGCGATAATACAGGACACCTACCCCTCATGCATATTATAACCGAATCTGGTAGCTTCAATCTGAATGATACCCGTATAAGAGATTTTATCGAAGTTGGCTCAGAACTACAGGCCTTAGAGGATTTCCTTCTTTCTCTCCTTAACAATAGAAATGGCTAAGAGAAATTCCCTGCTTATAACTGCACTCGTTGTCTTAATAGTAGCAAATATTCTTATGATAGTGCTGGATTCTCCGGCATTTAGACCGACTGCTGAGGGATTCACTGCCTACATGAACAATAAGGCGAAGGAGTACTTTACGAATTACTCTGCCAATGCGGCAGGGGCCAAGGATGCGTATGTTCCGATGGGGCAGTTCGACGGTCTTACGAAGGAGACTGGGAACCCTATCAGCAACTGGAGAGCCACGTCTCCTAATGAGCCTCTTCTGGCACCGAGTGAGCCTCTGGGTCCCGAGAACATGTTTATCTTTAAGAATAACCAGTGCAAGCCCTCTTGCTGCGGGGCTTCGTACTCCTGCAACGGCGGGTGCGTCTGCACAACGCCTGAGCAGAGAGAGTTTATTAATACGCGCGGCGGAAACCGCACACGCCCTGAATCAGGTGTGTAAATACCTTTACCGGCATATGCCGACCCAATCGATGGTAAGTTGAGTGCTTTAGAATCAGTCAACTTTCCAACCATTAGATAGTAACAGATGAATACGAATGCAAGAAATTCACGTATTCTGAATAGCATACTTCCTGTAACAGATACTTCGACGCCAGGTGTCTACACATCATCCGATACGTCCTACATACCCTATATCATCGGGTTTACACTGATTGCCGTAACGGTTGGAGTGTTATATTACTTCCAGGAAGAGATAAAAATAGGGTGGACTGGATTTAGCGATAGCATGACAACCTTATTCAATACGGGAGTGGCTACGCCTTCGCCCTCGCCCTCGCCTTCGGCCACGCCGGCCCCGCCCCCGCCCATGGCCGCTCCTATGCCTGCACCTAATCAATTTGTCTCAGCGCTCGAAAGAGTCCTCCCCCCTCCTGGCAGCGAAGTCTTCAATGTATCATCCAATAAGTATTCCTATTACGATGCTGAGCCTCTTTGCAAGGCCCTCGGTGCCGAATTGGCCACCTATGACCAAGTGAAGGAGGCCTGGTCAAAGGGTGCCGATTGGTGCAATTACGGCTGGGTAAAGGGACAGATGGCTGTGTATCCTACTTCCCAGGATACCTTCGCAAAGGCCCAGCTGGGGCCTGAGGAAGAGCGTGGAACCTGTGGCCAGCCTGGTGTAAACGGCGGCTACTTTGACAATCCTGAGTTACGCTACGGTGTGAATTGCTATGGCAAAAAGCCTGCTGAAAGCAACCACGCAGTTGCCGATCTGAGCCGCAATACCCCGAAGTCTCCGGAAGCGGTGGCGTTCGATAAAAAAGTAGCCAAGTTCAAGCAAGAAGCTGATACAGTTGGTATACTGCCGTTTAATAATACGAGATGGGCTTAGCTACGCTTAAGCCATCGATCCATGGTAGCCCGCTGCAACATCCTGTAGGTAGATATCGACCTTCTTCCCCCCATCCGACTCCGTATCCGACCCCTCTAGCCAATCGGCAACCATCATGCCCTGAGGACTCGCCTCCAAATCAATATATACCCACAGCAAGTTCTGCAGCTCATCCCATACAGCACGCCCAGCCGCAGTGTCCTTGTCAAAGTCAGCGATATGTGACCATCCCTCTAAGAATTCTGCGAGCGACTCATTGTCGATGGTATCACGAAACTGATCCTTGTCTTCCGGCCAGCTCCGATGCAGAACATCCGGATACGGATGTACCTTGCAAATTTCATACGAACAATGGAGCCCGTACATCCAGCGTGCTACCGTTGCTGAGCTCCACCTAGGGTCCAACACATACCCATTGGCCTTCATATAACTCCGCAGCGCTTCCGTAAAGACTGGGATATACAAACTTCTGCTCAAATTCTCCTCGTATGATACGGGAAGAATTTGGTCGAGCCAAGACTGGAAATTCCAGTTACGCATTTATATATGTGCTATAGGACTTGTTCCTAGGGTGCCGGGGCGCTTCAACTTTTTTACACCTTACTCGTACTTCTCCAGGAGTAGCCGAATGGTATCGGTGTAGCCACCAACGAAGGCAGGCGAGAATACCATCGGAAAGCTCGTGACCTCCTTCCCTGCCAAGCCGGCAATGAACTTCAAGAATCCAGCCTTATCGGTCTCCAGATACTTGTCACAGTTCACATACGTGAACTCTTGCTTGTACTCTGCAAGAAGCGTCTTCACCTTCTCACAGTAGCTGCAGTCAGTCTTTCCGTACACCGTGAAGCCGGATATGGGGAAAGGAAACTCCATGGACCTATGGACTGCATGTATAGCGACGCAAACTATCATTTTTTGCCTACGTTTTCTTGAGCATACGCTTGGCCACATACTGGCGGCTGGTACGAACATGTTTAATGATATCGTGTGTCTCGTCGGTACTACCCGGCGGCTTTTTCGAATAATACTCATGCAAGAGATCCTCAAGGCGGGTGAGTGTAAGAGGTTGGGTATGTTTCTCTGTGTGGATGTTCAGGCGGGCCCCTGAGATTTGTATGACCGACGTCTCCATGTTACGCTCGGTGAGGTAAGAGATAATCTCAGTTTCCCATCTTGTTTTTGCTACACGGGCTTGCTGGAGTTGACGAGAGAACTGGGCGGCCAGATTATCAAAGTAGACCCAGTTCTTAACCTTATCCCCTATAACGGTGGCAATCGCCTGTAAATCCATCTACCGCTGCTACTAAAATTAACCAAGCTCGCTTTGTCGCAATAAGAGAACGATGAGAATACTGATCAAAAGCAATATCATCGATATTACTATGGCACAGACCAAGAGAATATAAGGAAAGAGTCGCTCCATTGCATATTGTAAAAAGGGGTCGAGTATCATCAGTTTGATCTTTTCACGAAGTATATCATTCTGAAGAAATCCGATCATGGAATCGAGTGTTTTTTCCAAGATACTTTCTCGATAGGACGATTTCATATCTATTGATCAAGCGGCGAAAGCAACGTGTGTTTAAAACGCATCATAAATAATCATGCATCCAGATAATGAAGATAGGCAGACCGGTTTATTCTAAGGAGACGCAGGTCTATGTGTGCGAATGTACTGGCGACTCCTTCCGGTTTGAATCGGTTGTCGAGGGTGGGCAGTGGAAGCCCGAGCTGTCGACGCATTTGGAGAGTAGCCGTGAGCAAATGATAGCGACTATTGTGGATGGCACTACGGGCTGGTTTTCCAAGCCGCTTACACGGGAATGGCTCCAGTCGAAGTTGGTGTATAAGCTTCCGACGGATGTTCCGACAGAGTTTGAGGGGGTTGTTCGGTGGAGGATGAAC
>Ga0209550_10000821_pt1 | contig 29789 bp, 20 predicted proteins | sample LauGreSuBDMM15SN_2_FD_187567 | JGI IMG/M metagenome (GOLD analysis project Ga0209550, IMG submission 187567) | Freshwater lake microbial communities from Lake Michigan, USA - Su13.BD.MM15.SN (SPAdes) (version 5) | ecosystem: Environmental > Aquatic > Freshwater > Lake | place: Lake Michigan... | reverse complement strand
TCTTGTGACAAAAAATCAAAAGTCGAAAAAGCGATCGAGGCAATTCCTGTCAAAATCAAGGTGGGAAGGTTTGACATGCTTTTTTTTGAAACCCCTCCGAAGGATTTGAATACATTAAAAACAGCATTTCCTTATTTTTTTCCTCCAGAAAATGACGATAGTGTTTGGATAAACAAGATGAAAGACCCACTTTGGAGAGAACTTTATACTGAAGTTCAGAAAAAGTATACTAATTTCGAACCTGTCCAAAAAGAACTCGAGACGCTTTTTAAACGTATAAAATATTATTTTCCCCAAACTAAAACACCTAAAGTAATTACCGTAATCTCTGAAATGGATTATAACAATAAGGTCATTTATGCTGATAGTTTAGTGATTGTCTCACTCGAATTGTATTTGGGAAAAGGGCATAAATTTTACCAATTTCCGAATTATTTGAAACAAAATTTCGAGCAAAAACAAATTTTACCCGATGTTGTTTCGAGTTTTTCAACCCGAATAATCCCCCCCGTTTCGGAAAAAAATTTGTTGGGACAAATGATTTATTTCGGAAAAAAATTGTACCTAAAAGACCTACTTTTGCCAGAATATACAGAGTCGGAAAAAATGGGGTATTCACCCCAACAACTGAAGTGGTGCCAAGAAAACGAAAGTTATATGTGGCGTTATTTCATAGAAAATGAAATGTTGTATAATGATGATCAAAAATTGAACAATCGATTCATTAATCCCGCTCCTTTTTCTAAATTTTACCTAGAAATTGACAATGAATCTCCTGGAAGAGTAGGGACTTGGATAGGTTGGCAAATTGTTCGTTCTTTCATGAAAAACAACCAGGTTCCTCTTCAGGATATGCTAAAAATCAATACCAAGGAAATATTTGAAAATTCTAAATACAAACCCAAAAAATAATGTCATATACTAAAAAATCAGAGATTATATTAAGTATTGAATTGGATGAAAATCGAGTTCCGGAAAAATTAATGTGGACAGCCACCGAGGGAGGAGTAAATGCGGAAGAAGCAAAAGCATTTATGCTCTCGGTTTGGGACGGCGCAGAAAAATCGACTAAATGTATTGAATTATGGACTAAGGATATGCCTGTTGATGAAATGAAAATTTTTTTTCATCAAACTTTGATGTCCATGACCGAAACTTTTCAACGCGCAACTGGAGATCAAAAAATGGCCGATACTATGAAAGATTTCTGCGATTATTTTGCAGAAAAATTAGAGTTGAAAGCATAATTGAATAAAAAATTCGCAAATTCCTTTTTAGGTTTTTGCGTTAATTTTTTATTGAAGTCTTTTTTAAGCGTTTAAAATTTTTCTTCAAAGCACCTAATATAAGTCGATTTGCAGTTTTGTGAAAATTTATATTATCTATCAGTTTGTCTGATTTTTTTGTTTCCCAAATCGATTTTTCTTTCTTACTTGAGTCAGAACCAACAACGTTTTCTGAGTAAATAATTTGCTGTAAATTCAAATCATAAATTTCTACGATTACTCCACTTTCGCTTTTTCCAACTGAATTTTCATCTTCATAAAGACCAATTGCATTAAGATCATCTCTATTTTTTTTTGCAACGATATTAATGAAGTAATCGAAACCTGTTCCGTCTTTCAATTCTTTTAGCTTTACTTTTGTTGGGTTTAAAAGGGTTTTTCTAGATATTAAAACATTGATATCATTAATATAAGAAAGTCGTTCATTTAAGTTGCCTTTAAAAAATTGCATTGTTTCAGAGGTTAATGCTTCTCTGTTATTTTTTGGACAATCTAATTCGTTCAACAGCCATTTACCTTTGGTGAAATCTACACCAAATCTTTGTTTAGAATTTACAAAAACATAGCTTGACGAGTTACAGGATAATAAACATATGCAAGCAAAAAATAGAAAGAAATATTTTTTTTTCATAATTATAAATAAAGGCTTAAATTATAGTTTTAAAACCCTGAATTATTCTTAAATACTTCTTGATTTACTTCCTCAATATAATGCAAAACGGTTTCTTTCCCGGTAGATTCTGTTGCTGAGGTTACAAAATAATTAGGCATTTCGGCCCAATTATTGGCAAACATTTTCTTTTTATAAGCTGCTATGTGGGAGTCTATTTTTGTTTTGCTAATCTTGTCTGCTTTAGTAAAAACAATACAAAAAGGGATTTCGCTTTCGCCCATGTATGACATGAATTCAATATCTATAGTTTGTGCTTCGTGTCGAATGTCAATTAAAACAAAAGCACATACTAGTTGCTCCCTAGTTTCAAAATAATCGGTAATAAATTGCTGAAAAACGGATTTGGTTTTCTTGGAAACTTTCGCATAACCATAACCAGGTAAATCGACTAAAAACCAATTGTTGTTAATCAAAAAGTGATTGATTAATTGTGTTTTTCCAGGTCTGCCAGAAGTTTTTGCTAAATTTTTATGATTGGTAAGCATATTAATTAACGATGACTTGCCTACATTGGATCGGCCTATAAAAGCATATTCCGGTAAAAAGTCTTTTGGGCATTTATCGACATCGGAGTTGCTGATTATAAATTCGGCAGTATTAATTTTCATAATTTAGTGTTGTAGATTCTGCACTATACACTTAGTGTGCTTTCAAATGGGTGTGCGATAACCAGTCTTCGAGCAAACGATTAAACTCTTCAGGATGTTCCATCATGGCGGCATGACCACATTTATCAATCCAATATAAGGAAGAATTGGGTAATAATTTATTAAATTCTTCGGCAACTTCAGGAGGTGTAACTTTGTCATTTTTGCCCCAAATTATGCAGGTTTGAACGTGCATCTTGGGTAAATCTTTTGCCATATTGTGTCGTATTGCACTTTTAGCAATAGTCAAAGTTTTTATCAATTTTATTCTATCGTTCACCGATTCGTAAACCTCATCAACAAGTTCTTTAGTAGCTGTTTTTGGGTCATAAAAAACATCCTCGGCTTTTTTCTTAATGTATTCGTAGTCGCCTCTTTTTGGGTAACTATCGCCCATCGCACTTTCATAAAGTCCTGAACTACCTGTTATTACAAGCCCTGCTACTTTTTCTGGATACATTTTTGTGTGGTATAATGCAATATGACCACCCAGTGAATTTCCTAATAAGATTACTCTTTCAAACCCTTTAAAAGCGATAAAATCTTTAACATACTTTGCGAAATTTTTTACATTAGTTTTCAAAATGTTTTGCGTGTATATTGGTAAATTAGGAATAATTATTTTATAACCTCTTTCAGAAAAATAACTGGCTACACCATCAAAATTGCTTAACCCACCCATTAATCCATGTAAAACAACAATTGGAGTTCCTTCCCCAGCTTCATAATAGCCGTACCTGCCTTCTTTTTTATAATATTTTTCCATGTGTTTTATTGCAATTTTCACAAATATAGGATTTAAAAAATATAAATGAATTTTTGAAAACAATTTTTAGCATATAATTTATTATAACCCATAAAACGCCTTAAATCAGTATGCCAATTGTTCCGTTTTATTGTTTTAATAACAGCAATTTCTCTGTCCCGCCTCAGTTCTCAACAGTATGTGTTAAAAACAGCTAATGTTCTGATTGTTCTAAAACTAAGGGTTCTTTATAGAAAGTGGTAAAACTTATTAACAAAGTGGTATATAGTGGTAAATTGTGGTAATATTTTTTATATTTTTGCTCAACATCATTTAATTTTTTTCTCTTGAATACAATTGTCGGGACATATGAATGTAAAGTTGACGCTAAGGGAAGGGTGCTATTACCAGCGCCTTTGAAAAAGCAATTGGCCACATCTCTTCAATATGGGTTTGTTTTGAAGCGTTCTGTTTTTCAATCTTGCTTGGAATTGTACCCAATGGAAGAATGGAATTTAATGATGCAAAAAATTAACAAGCTCAACCGATTCGTTAAGAAAAATAATGATTTTATTCGTCGCTTTACAGCTGGAGTTAAAGTGGTTGAAATTGATGCTTTGGGAAGATTATTGGTACCGAAGGATTTGGTGATTTTTGCTAGTATTTCAAAAGACGTTGTTTTCTCCTCGGCTGTCAATATAGTTGAGATTTGGGATAAAGAACTATATGAAAAATCAATCGATGGTCAAGATATGGATTTTGCTGATTTAGCTGAAGAAGTAATGGGAAATACAAATGATGACAATGGAATATCATAACCCTGTTTTGCTTCAGGCATCGGTCGATGGTTTGAATATTAAACCTGACGGAATTTATGTTGATGTGACGTTTGGCGGTGGTGGGCATTCAAAGGAAATTTTAAGCCGATTGGGTCCTAATGGAAAACTGTTTGCCTTCGACCAAGATCAAGATGCTTTGGTTAATGCTTTGCCAGATGAAAGGTTCTCCTTGATTAATGAAAATTTTAGATTTATAAAAAGATTTTTACGTTTTTATGGCGTGAAAAGTGTGGACGGAATTTTAGCTGACTTAGGCGTTTCCTCCCATCAGTTTGATGTTGCTGAAAGAGGTTTTTCTACTCGTTTTGATGCCGAATTGGACATGAGAATGAGTCATAAAAATGATTTTAATGCGTATCGAGTAGTAAATGAATATGATGATGCAAATTTGAGAAAAGTATTCTTGGATTATGGAGAATTGAAAAATGCACCAGCTTTGGCAAGAACAATTATAGAAGCTCGGGAAGATTATCCAATCAAAACTACAGATGAATTGAAAGAAGTTCTGGGGAGATATTTACCAGAAAGAATTAGGAATAAAATCTTGGCTCAAATATATCAGGCTATTCGAATTGAAGTCAATCAAGAATTGGATGTGCTCAAAGAATTCTTAGAACAATCTTTGGAGATTTTAAATCCAGGCGGAAGATTAAGCGTGATTTCCTATCATTCATTGGAAGACCGATTGGTAAAAAGATTTATGAAAAATGGAATGTTCGAAGGAGAGCCAGAACGAGATTTCTTTGGCAATTTTTCGGTTCCATTCAAAACCATTGGAAAACTCATTGTTCCGGATAATGCTGAAATCAAAATTAATAATAGAGCGAGAAGTGCCAAATTAAGGATTGCCGAAAAAGCAAATTAGTTAGAATAAATAATGAAAAACGGAGTCTATAGCATATTAAAAGCACGATTTCTTATTGATGATGATTCAATAAAAAATTGGCGTTTCATCGTTTTCCTAATCATTTTGGCAATTATTATGATCGCCAATACCCAGCGATTTGAGCAAAAAGTGTTCAAGATTGCTGAGTTGACAAATCAAGTAAAAGAACTGCGTTCTGAATTTGTAGACAGGCGTTCGGAGTTAATGAAGTTAAAAATGGAATCGACGGTTTCGGAAAAAATGGTAGAAAAACAAATTTTTCCATCCCCGGTTCCGCCAATAAAAATAAAAGTTAAAAAAGTAGCAGAAAAAAGTTTTTTCCAAAAAATATGGCAGTAGAAGATAAAAACATATCCTACCGAATTTACCTAGTTGCTTTTGTTGTCTTCTTGATGGCAATTGCAATTACCGTTAAGTTGACAAACATTCAGTGGATTGAGGGGGATTATTATCGAAAATTAGCCAAAGAAAGAACCGTTAGGAATTTTGTTATCCCTGCCAATAAGGGAAATGTCTATTCTGTCGATGGAAGTTTGCTTGCTACTTCTATTCCAAATTACGAGATTCGCTTCGATGCTGCCGCTCCAAAAACGGAGGCATTTGAGAAAAACGTGAAATCTTTATCGGATTCCCTTTCTATTCTTTTAGAAAAACCAAATGGTTTTTTTCTTAATGAATTTAGAAAAGCCAGAGCGAACAAAAACAGGTATTTTTTAGTAGCTCGCGGTTTGAGTTACACAGAATATGTAAAAATTAAAGATTTCCCATTATTTAATTTAGGAGCTTATAAAGGAGGAATTATTGTTCAACAAGAAACAGTAAGGAAATATCCGATGGGAAAAATTGCTGGACGAACCATTGGATATGAAAGAAAAAATCCGGACGGAACTCCTGATGGAAAAGGGATTGAATGGGCCTATCGAAAATACCTCAATGGAAAAGACGGTAAAATTTTAAAGCAAAAAATTGCAAAAGGGCAATGGAAACCCATTCGTGATGTTAACGAAGTGGATCCGCAGGATGGTTATGATGTGGTTTCGACAATAGATATTTTTATTCAAGATATTGCACATCATGCTTTGTTAAAACAATTAGAAGATTATAAAGCGGATCATGGTTGCGTAGTAGTTATGGAAACTAAAACAGGACAAATAAAAGCCATTTCAAACTTAGGTAAAGCTGTAGACGGGTCTTATTATGAAACCATAAATTATGCAGTTAATGAATCACATGAGCCCGGATCGACCTATAAATTAGTTGATTTGATGGCCTTACTCGAAGATAAAAAAATTGATACTAGCGCTGTTTTTGATACTCATGGTGGACGGATTACCTATTCTGGAAAACCAGTGATTGATTCTCATAAAGGGGGTTTTGGAAAGATTTCATTAGCTCGCGGATTTGAGCTTTCTTCGAATACGGTAATGGTTCAGGCGGTGTATAACAATTATAAAAACAACCCTTCTGCATTTGTAAATCACATTAATAAATACGGATTAAATAAGCCTTTGGGCCTTTCGATTCAGGGAGAAGGAATTCCTAAAGTTCCACAACCAACTGACAAGAGCTGGTCTAATCTTTCACTTCCTTGGATGGCTTTTGGTTATGGGGTTTCGATTACACCTTTGCAAACCTTGACATTTTATAATGCGGTTGCTAATAATGGTGAAATGGTAAAGCCACAATTTGTTTCTGAAATTAAGGAATGGAACAAAACCATAAAAAAATACGATCCCGAAGTCATCAATCCGAAAGTGTGTTCGCAGGAAACCATTTTGAAACTAAAAGCAGTTATGGAAAATGTGGTTAAAAGAGGAACCGCATCAAAATTATATTCAAAAGATTTCTCCATGGCGGGAAAAACAGGCACTGCTCAAGCAAATTACAGAACTAATGGAGGGGCTGATAAATATTATATTTCCTCTTTTGTGGGCTATTTTCCTGCCGATGTTCCTAAATATTCTTGCATTGTGGTAGTTCATAAACCAGATGCTTCTCATAATAATTATTATGGCGCCGATGTGGCTGGGCCAGTTTTCAAAAGAATTGCACAAAAGATTTTTACCGATGTGCCTTCAACTAATGAGATAAAGAATATAAATAGGAAGATACAAAAGCAAGAAGCAGATTATGATACTTATTTTACAAAATCACAACAAAAGCAATTAGCAATCCCAAATGTAAAAGGGATGTCAGGAATGGATGCTGTTGCCCTGTTGGGAAGTCTAGGAGTAAAAGTAAAAATAATAGGTGTTGGAAAAGTAAAAAGACAATCCCTACAGCCTGGAGAGAATTTAGTTAAAAACACAACTATAACATTAGAATTATCGTGATTATTCTAAAGGAAATAATATATAAAGTTGCCATTGAAGCCGTGAAGGGTTCAACGGATATTCCTGTACATAAAATGGATTTTGATTCCAGAAACATTCTTGCAAATGATGTTTTTGTGGCTATTCGTGGCACTATTTCTGACGGACACAATTATATTGACAAAGCCATTGATTTAGGAGCGGTTGCCATAGTTTGCGATATTTTTCCTGAAATCCTGGCAAAAGGAATCACATATATTCAAGTAAAAGACACCAATAAAGCGTTGGCTTTTATGGCTGCTAATTATTTTGGAAATCCATCAAAAAATTTAAAATTGGTTGGCATAACAGGAACCAATGGCAAAACGACTATTGCGTCTTTATTATTCCAATTATTCAAAAAGGCAGGGTTTAAAGTGGGATTATTGTCTACGGTTAAAATTGTGGTAGATGACATTGAATACAAAGCTACTCATACAACCCCCGATTCAATAACGATTAATCATTATTTGAAAGAGATGACCGAGGCCGAGGTTGAATATTGTTTTATGGAAGTGAGTTCTCATGGAATCCATCAAAAACGCACCGAAGCACTGCATTTTGCCGGAGGTGTTTTTAGCAATTTGTCCCACGATCATTTAGATTACCATGCCACATTTTCGGAATATCGTGATGTAAAGAAGTCGTTTTTTGATAATTTGCCAAAAACCGCTTTTGCATTATCGAATATTGATGACAAAAACGGATTGGTAATGTTGCAAAATACGGCAGCCCAAAAACGAACGTATGCTTTGAAATCGTATGCCGAATACAAAGCACAAATTCTAGAAAACCAATTATCGGGTTTGTTGTTGAAAATAAACGGAAATGAAGTATGGGTAAAACTCATCGGTACTTTCAACGCGTATAATCTATTGGCAATATATGGAACGGCGGTAGAGTTAGGCTTAGAAAGCTTAGAAGTTCTTCGATTATTATCTGATTTAGAGAGTGTTTCAGGCCGTTTCCAATTTATCGTTTCCGATACTAACATTACCGCGATTGTGGATTACGCACACACGCCAGACGCCTTGGAAAATGTACTAAAAACAATAAACGACATCCGTACCAAAAACGAACAATTGATTACGGTTATAGGTTGTGGAGGCAACAGAGATAAAGAAAAAAGACCTATTATGGCAGGTATTGCTACTGAATTGAGTGATAATGTAATACTGACATCTGACAACCCAAGAAATGAAGATCCAGAAGTTATTATTGCTGAAATGGAACAAGGCGTAGCGCCACAAAATCATAAAAAATCATTGTCAATTACAGATAGGAAGCAAGCCATAAAAACTGCTTGTCAATTGGCTCAGCCTAATGATATTATTCTAATTGCAGGAAAAGGACACGAGACTTATCAAGAAATTCAAGGTGTTCGTCACGATTTTGACGATATGAAAACAATAACGGAATTACTAAACCAACTCAATAAATAAAAAATATGCTGTATTACTTATTTGAATATTTAGACAAAACACTCGATGTTCCTGGAACTGGAGTTTTTCAGTATATTACTTTTAGATCAGCCTTGGCATTGATGCTTTCTTTGCTTTTATCCACCATTTATGGAAAAAGGGTTGTTGGTTTTTTACGCAAACAACAAATTGGGGAAACGGTTCGTGAATTAGGGTTGGCAGGTCAAAATGAGAAAGCGGGAACACCAACAATGGGAGGATTAATCATCATATTTGCCACCTTGATTCCTGTTCTTCTTTTTGCTAAACTAGACAATATTTACATTGTATTATTAATTGTGACCACTTTGTGGATGGGAACTATTGGATTCATTGATGATTATCTCAAAATTTTCAAAAAAGATAAAGAAGGTTTAAAAGGGATATTCAAAGTTTTTGGCCAAGTGGGTTTGGGTTTAATAGTGGGTTTGGTTTTGTATTTTCATCCGGGAGTAAACATTAGAACCGACGTTCAAAAGTTAAACGAGAGCCAAAACATAAAGGAAAATAGTATAAAAAAAGCGCCAATTTTCGAAAAATCAACAGCAACCACCATCCCTTTCTTTAAAAATAACGAATTTGATTATGCCGAATTATTGGCTTGGACGGGTGAGGGCTATGAAAAATGGGCTTGGTTAATTTTTATTCCGATGGTTGTTTTTATTATCACGGCGGTTTCAAACGGAGCCAATCTTACAGATGGAATTGATGGTTTGGCCGCGGGAACTTCGGCGGTCTCGGTCTTGGCTTTGGGAATTTTCACTTTCGTTTCGGGAAATATTATTTTTTCCAATTATTTGAATATTATGTACATCCCAAATTCGGGTGAAATGACCGTTTTTATTGCGGCTTTCGTAGGGGCATTAATCGGATTTCTTTGGTACAATTCCTATCCCGCATCTGTTTTTATGGGAGATACGGGAAGCTTAACTATTGGAGGGGTCATTGCCGTTCTTGCTATTGCTGTTCGAAAAGAATTGCTTATCCCTTTATTATGCGGCATATTTTTAGTCGAAAACTTGTCGGTGGTTTTGCAAGTGGGTTATTTTAAGTACGCCAAAAAACGTTTTGGCGAAGGCCGAAGAATATTTCTAATGGCTCCTTTGCATCATCATTATCAAAAGAAAGGGTATCATGAAAGTAAAATTGTAACCCGATTTTGGATTGTTGCTATCATGTTGGCCATTTTGTCTATTGTGACTTTAAAATTAAGATAATGCGATTAGTAGTTTTAGGGGGTGGCGAAAGCGGTATTGGAACTGCAATTTTGGGCAAGAAAAAAGGGTATGATGTTTTTGTATCCGATTTCGGAAAAATAAAGGAGAATTACAAAGAAGTTCTTATTATTAATGGTATTGCTTGGGAGGAAGAAACACATACAGAAGCGCTGATTTTGAATGCCGACGTGGTAATGAAAAGTCCGGGAATACCAGAAAAATCAATCATTGTAAAAAAATTGATTGAAAAAGGAATTTCGGTAATTTCAGAAATTGAGTTTGCAGCGCCATTTACAAAGGCAATCACGATAGGGATCACAGGAAGTAATGGGAAGACAACGACGACAATGTTAACCCATCATTTACTAAAATCGGCTGGGTTGGGTGTGGGTCTTGGAGGTAATATCGGAAAGAGTTTTGCTTGGCAGGTTGCTGAGGATAAATATGATAGTTATGTGCTTGAGTTGAGTAGTTTTCAGTTGGACGGAATACTAAATTACAAGCCACACATTGCTATTATTACTAACATAAGCCCAGATCATTTAGACCGATATGATTATAAATATGAAAATTATATTGCATCGAAATTTAGAATTACAATGAATCAAACTGAAGATGATTTTCTCCTTTATGATGCAGATAACGAAGCAATTGCACAATGGTTCAAAAACAATAAAACAAAAGCCCAATTAATTCCTTTTTCGTTAACCAAAACATTCGAAAACGGAGCATTTATAAAAGATAAAAATATGGAAGTAAACATCATCAACCAAGAAGAATTCATTATGGAGACGGAGTACATTGCACTAGAAGGAAAACACAACATGAAAAATGCAATGGCAGCAACTTCTGTTGCGAAATTAATGAAAATCCGAAATGCCACCATTAGGGAAAGTTTATCGAATTTTCAAGGGGTGGAACATCGTTTGGAGAAAGTGTTGAAAATTCAAAATGTGCAATACATCAACGATTCAAAAGCGACTAATGTAAACGCTACTTTTTTTGCTTTGGACAGTATGAATGCACCAACAGTTTGGATTGTTGGTGGGGTTGATAAAGGAAATGATTATCATGAATTAATGTCAATGGTTCGTGAAAAAGTAAAAGCAATCATTTGCCTAGGCGTCGATAACAAAAAAATTATTGATGTTTTTGGAAATGTGGTCGACATTATGGTTGAAGTTGACAATATGGAAGATGCCGTAAAGATGGCACAACGATTAACAGAAAAAGGGGATGCAGTTCTGTTGTCTCCAGCTTGCGCTAGTTTTGATTTATTCGAAAACTATGAAGACCGAGGAAATCAATTTAAGAAAGCGGTTAGAAATTTATAAAAAAAGCGATGCAAGGTTAAAGTTCTTAGACCTTTAACCCAAAACCCAAAACCCAATATGAAGCAACTAATATACAATCTTAAAGGAGACAAAGTAATATGGTCATTCGTGGCTTTGTTGGCGCTGTTTTCGTTTATGCCTGTTTTTAGCGCGAGTAGTAATTTGGCTTATTTGAACCACGGAACGGGAAATACAATTAGTTATTTACTCAAACATTTGGCTCATATTTTTATTGGATTCATCATTATTTTTTGGGTTCATAAAGTGCCTTACAATTATTACAAAGCAATTTCTATAATTGGATTACCAGTAGTTTGGCTATTATTAGGTTATACTCTTGTCAAAGGAACAGTTATTGCTGGAGCCAATGCGAGTCGATGGATACAAGTTCCGTTTATTGGGATAACATTCCAAACGTCTACCTTGGCTTCTATTGTTTTGTTAGTTTACGTGGCTAAATATTTGGCCAAAAAAAGAGAAGAAGAAGTTACTTTTCAGGCCTCGTTTTTGGAGCTTTGGCTACCTGTTTTCATAACATTACTTTTTATTTTACCTGCAAATTTTTCGACGACAGCACTAATTTTTTCCATGGTCTTAATGCTTGCTTTTGTAGGGAAATATCCTTTAAAATACATCGGTTTTATTCTTGGAACTGGAATTGTGATGTTGACTTTTTTTGTTTTGTTGTCGAAAGCTTTTCCAGATTCTCATTTTTTTAGTAGGGTGGGTACCTGGACGAGTAGAATTGAAAATTTTACATCAAATAAACCAGGAGAAGATGATTACCAAATTGAAAAAGCAAAAATAGCTATAGCCTCTGGCGGTGTATATGGATTGGGTCCAGGAAAAAGTGTTCAAAAAAACTTTTTGCCTCAATCGTCTTCCGATTTTATTTACGCCATTATTGTCGAAGAATGGGGGTTAATAGGAGGTTTAGGGGTTTTGACATTATACCTATTGTTGTTTTTTAGATTTATAGTAGCTGCCCATAAAGCCAATACCTTATTTGGAAAATTATTAGTTGTAGGATTGGGATTTCCAATGATTTTTCAAGCCATGATAAATATGGCAGTTGCGGTCGAATTATTGCCAGTTACAGGACAAACACTGCCATTGATAAGTAGTGGGGGAAGTTCAATCTGGATGACCTGTATTGCTTTAGGAATCATAATTAACGTGACCAAAAAGGAAGAAGAAATTGCCGAAGAAATTAAAGACAATGCAAAAAGAGAATCGGCATTTAAAAAACGGATCGACATGGAATTAGAAGAAGAAAATAGCCCGCTAACTCCCGAAGGGGAAATTGAAAAAGCAAATGATAATTATTCTATCGTAGATCGTTCGGATAATCCAATCAATGCAGTTTTTGGAAAATAATTAATTTAAATATGGAAATATAGTTTAAGAATAATGGCAAAATATAAATTCATTTTAAGTGGTGGCGGAACAGGAGGACATATCTATCCTGCGATTGCGATTGCTAATGAATTAAAGGCTCGTTTTCCTGACGCCGAATTTCTTTTTGTAGGCGCCAAAGACAAAATGGAAATGCAAAAAGTGCCACAAGCGGGTTACAATATCAAAGGTTTGTGGATAGCTGGTTTACAGCGAAAATTAACTTTGCAAAATGTATTATTTCCAATAAAATTAATAAATAGTTTGTGGATATCTCGAATGATACTCCAGCAATTCAAACCTAATGTGGTGATAGGAACTGGAGGCTTTGCTTCTGGACCCTTATTGCAAATGGCTAATATGATGGAAATTCCAACGTTGATTCAGGAACAGAATTCCTATCCGGGAATAACCAATAAATTATTGAGCAAGAAAGCAAATAAAATTTGTGTTGCCTATAAAAATTTGGAACGATTTTTTCCAAAAGAAAAAATGATTTTAACTGGAAATCCCGTTCGACAAGACTTAATAGATATCGAAAGTAAAAAGGAAGAAGCGATACAGTATTTCAATTTAGATGCCAATAAAAAAACGTTATTGGTTCTTGGCGGAAGCCTTGGCGCCAGAAGAGTAAATCAATTAATTGAAAAGGAATTGGATACTATTCTTTCCCAAGATGTTCAGGTTATTTGGCAATGTGGAAAGTTATATTTCGAAGAGTATAAAAAATACAACTCGCAAAAAGTTCAGGTTTCGGCATTTATTGACCGAATGGATTTGGTTTATGCGGCTGCCGACATTGTGATTTCAAGAGCTGGCGCATCATCGGTTTCGGAGTTGTGTATTGTAGGCAAACCGGTTATTTTTATTCCTTCTCCAAATGTTGCTGAAGATCACCAAACCAAAAACGCAAAATCAATAGTAGAAAAAAAAGGAGCCATAATGCTCAAGGAATCGGAATTGGATTTGCATTTCAGCCTTATTTTGGAGTCCTTGTTGAAGGACTCTGGAAAACAAGATCAGTTGAGTAAAAATATAAAGCAATTGGCTTTGCCTAATGCCACAAAACAAATAGTGGACGAAATTTTAAAATTGGTCTAAAGTCATAAAGTCAAACGACTTTAGACATTAAAACTGTAAGACTTTCAAACTAAATTATGAATCTAAACCAAATACATAACGTTTATTTTATAGGAATCGGAGGGATTGGGATGAGTGCTTTGGCGAGCTATTTCAAAGCTATCGGCAAGAACGTATCGGGTTATGATAAAACTGAAACGGAACTTACTAAAGAATTACAACAGCTTGGAATCTCCATTCATTTTGAAGATCGCATTGATTTAATTCCTGTTGATTATTACGTTGAAAACACCTTGGTAATTATAACCCCTGCGGTTCCAATGCATCATTCGGAATGGAATTATTTCTTGGAGCGAGAATACGAAGTGAAGAAAAGAGCCGAAGTCCTTGGTATAATTACAAAAGACACCTTTTGTTTTGCCGTAGCGGGTACGCACGGAAAAACAACAACTTCAAGTATTCTTGGGCATATTTTATATGAAAGTGGGGTAGATGTTACCGCTTTTGTTGGTGGAATTGTAGAGAATTACAATTCGAATTTAATAGGAACTGGCAAGACGGTTACCGTTGTCGAGGCCGACGAATTTGATCGCTCTTTCTTGCATTTGTATCCCAATATTGCTTGTGTGACATCAATGGATGCCGATCATTTGGACATTTATGGAGATAAATTGGCGATAGAAGCTTCGTTTGTGGAATTTGCCAGTAAAGTTACCGATAAAAGTAAACTTTTTATCACCAATGAACTGCCAATACAAGGTGTTACTTGCGCTGTCAATGCAGCTGCTAATTTCTCTGCGTACAATATCAGAATTATCAATAGTCAATACGTTTTTGACGTTAAAACGGGAACAGAGATAATACTAAATATAGAATTTGGTTTGCCTGGAAAACATAATTTGATGAATGCATTAATGGCCTTGGCAATGGCTAAAACTTTTGGTCTTCCAAACGAAGCTATTGCCAGCGCCTTACTTTCATTCAAAGGGATAAAGCGACGATTTTCGTATCAAATCAAAACTGAAAATTTAATTTATATTGACGACTATGCACATCATCCAACAGAGATAAACGCAGTGCATCAAGCAGTTCGAGAATTATATCCCAACAAAAAGGTATTGGCGATTTTTCAGCCTCATTTATTTAGTAGAACTAAAGATTTTGCCGATGATTTTGCACAAAGTTTGGCCGCTTTTGACCAAGTAATTTTATTAGATATTTATCCTGCACGTGAATTGCCCATGGAAGGCATTAATTCACAATGGTTATTGAATAAAATAGACAATACAAATAAAAAATTGGTTTCAAAACAGGAATTAGTACCATCGATTTTAGAAAGCGATGCCGTGGTTATCGTAACCATCGGAGCGGGAGATATTGGAGAATTAGTGCCATCAATTAAGAAAGCGATATATGAAACTATTTAATTGGACAAATATTAGATTAGTACTGATGTTTGCATTAGTAATTTTCTTGTTTTCGTTTACATCAAATCGAAATAACAATAGGAAAATTGCCAAATCGGTTGTTTTTTTTAGTGGAGATAACGCTCCTTTTGTCGATTCAGAAACGGTTAATAAATTGTTAATAGAAAATAAAAAGGACCCGCAAACTATCGGCAAAGATAAATTAGATTTGAATAAATTAGAAATGACTTTGAATGCACAGGAAATGATTGAGATTTCGGATGTGTTTCTAAGTATAGATGGAGTTCTAAAAGCAGTGGTGAAACAAAAAACTCCTATAGCCAGGGTTTTCGACGGCAATGATTCTTTCTATATTGATTACGAAGGAAATACAATGCCTTTGTCCGCTAATTTTACAGCTAGAGTTCTGCTTGTTTCGGGGGAAATAAATAAAAAAAACAGCAAAGATTTAGCCGAATTATTTCGCATAATCCACGATGATGCTTTTTTGAAAAAAAACATCATTGGTGTTCAAATTATGCCAAACGGGAGCTTGTTAATGTTCAATAGGAATTTTAATTACCAAATTGATTTTGGTAGGGCAATAAAAATAAGAGCAAAATTTAACAATTATAAAGCTTTTTTTCAAAAAGCGGTTTTAGATAGTTTGTTGAATACATATAAAATAGTTGATCTCCGATTTAAGCAACAAGTAGTGTGTACTAAATAATAGATGATGGAAAAAGAAAATATTGCAGTAGGTCTAGATATTGGCACAACCAAAATTGTCGCCATGATAGGCAGGAAAAATGAATATGGAAAACTTGAAATTTTAGGTATTGGAAAATCTAAAAGTCTCGGTGTGGCAAGAGGTGTAGTGAATAATATCACTCAAACCATACAATCTATTCAACAAGCAGTATTAGAAGCCGAAACCAAATCAGGATATAAAATTAAAGATGTGGTCGTTGGAATTGCGGGTCAACACATTCGAAGTATTCAGCATAGTGATTACATCATTAGAAGCAATGCCGAAGAAGTGATTGATGGGAATGACATCCAGCTTTTGATTGACCAAGTAAATAAATTGGCGATGTTACCTGGCGAAGAAATAATTCACGTTTTGCCACAAGAATTCAAAATCGATGGCCAATCCGAAATCAAGGAGCCTATAGGTATGTATGGAGGAAGGTTAGAGTCTAGTTTTCATGTGGTAGTGGGTCAAGCAGCTTCCATTCGAAATTTAGGCAGATGCGTTCAAAGTACCGGTATAGAATTATCGGGATTGACCTTGGAGCCATTAGCATCGGCTGACGCAGTTTTAAGTCAAGAAGAAAAAGAAGCAGGAGTTGCCTTGATTGATATTGGAGGAGGAACAACAGATTTAGCCATTTTTAAAGATGGAATTATTCGCCACACCGCCGTAGTCCCTTTTGGAGGAAACGTTATTACAGATGATATAAAAGAAGGCTGTTCTATTATCGAAAAGCAAGCCGAATTATTGAAAGTAAAGTTCGGATCAGCATGGCCAGGTGAAAATAAAGAAAATGAAATTGTTTCCATTCCAGGACTTAGAGGAAGAGAACCAAAAGAAATATCGTTAAAGAATTTGTCTAAAATAATTAATGCCCGTGTAATCGAAATTATTGAGCAGGTTTTTACGGAAATTAAAGAATACGGCCACGAAGATCCACGTAAAAAATTGATTGCAGGAATTGTACTTACCGGTGGTGGAGCGCAATTGAAACACATCAAACAATTAGTGGAATATATCACTGGAATGGACACTAGAATTGGCTATCCAAATGAGCATTTGGCTGGAAATTCAGACGAAGAGATATCAAGTCCGTTATATGCCACGGCGGTTGGATTGGTAATGAATAGCCTTGAAAATAAAACACAAAGCGCCGTAAGAGCCAATGGGCCGGGAGCAATAAATACAAACCCTGTTGTAATGCCAACAATTCAAAAACCTGAAAATGAAGAGTCTGGAATTGAGGTTGAGATGGAAAGGGAAGAAATTGTAGATGTTGAAATTTCGACAGACCACAAAATTAGAAGTTCGTTTTTTGGAGGATACTTAATTAAGATCAAAGATTTTCTAGACAACGCAGAATAATAAACGAAGCATAAACTATATATAAATATTAAAACCCAATAAGATGATGAGCAACTCAGAATTTGGAAGTTTTTCATTTGATTTACCAAAAAACCAATCAAATGTAATAAAAGTTATTGGAGTCGGTGGTGGCGGAAGTAATGCTATAAACCACATGTTTAAACAAGGGATTAAAGGCGTAGACTTTATCATTTGTAATACCGATTCTCAAGCGTTGGAAAACAGTGCGGTTCCCAATAAAATTCAATTAGGAGTAAATTTAACTGAAGGACTTGGCGCAGGGGCCAATCCAGATGTGGGACAACAGTCCGCTATTGAAAGTATTGCCGATATTGAAAAGATGCTCGATAGTAATACTAAGATGGTTTTTATTACTGCTGGTATGGGTGGGGGTACCGGTACAGGTGCTGCGCCAGTAATTGCTCAATTGGCTAAAGAAAGAGATATTTTAACGGTGGGAATTGTGACTTTGCCTTTTGTGTTTGAAGGAAAGGTGCGTCAGGAGCAAGCCCTTATCGGAATTGATAAATTGCGCAAGCAAGTCGATTCGTTAATTATTATCAATAATAATAAATTAAGAGAGGTATACGGAAATCTAGGTTTCAAAGCTGGCTTTTCAAAAGCGGACGAGGTTTTGGCTACTGCCTCAAGAGGCATCGCCGAAGTAATCACGCATCATTACACTCAAAATATTGATTTAAAAGATGCCAAAACGGTATTGTCCAATAGCGGGACAGCTATTATGGGTTCTGCAGTAGCATCGGGCGAGAATAGAGCCAAAGAAGGTATTATGGCTGCTTTGGACTCTCCGTTATTGAATGACAATAAAATCACTGGTGCCAAAAACGTATTGTTGCTCATCGTTTCTGGATCAGCTGAAATTACAATTGATGAAATCGGAGAAATCAACGATTTTATACAAACAGAGGCCGGTCACAATGCCAATATCATCATGGGTGTTGGTGAAGATGAATCGCTTGGCGAGGCTATTTCGGTTACTATAATTGCCACAGGATTTGATGTGGAACAACAAAATGAAATTGTAAATACCGAACCTAAAAAGATTATTCACACGTTGGAAGACGAACAAAAAAGTGTACACGATTTAACAAAAATAATGGTTACTTCCTTTAACTGGGAAAAAGAAACTCCAGTGGCCAATACCACCGAAAGAATTGTTTTCGAATTATTGGAAGATGAAGTGGAGGAATCTGTCCCAGCAGCAGCTTCGTCAATAAACAAAGAAGAGTTAATGGGTATGTCTGAATTTATTAAAAATTTAGATGTGACTTTTGAAATTGTTTCTCCTATTAATGATTTAGATTTTATTGTTTCATCACCAACTGTTCAGGATATAAAAGTAGTGGAGCCAAAAGTTTTTGAAAGACAAGAGCAAGCCACTTTTTCATTTGATTTACCTCTTTTCAACACCACGACTACTCCAGAACCCATTGCTGAAATGGGGGAGAGCAAAATCATATTCGAACTTACCAATGAAACTCGAGATATAAATGTAAATGAGCCCGTTCAATTTGTTCCAATGACGGAATTGAACGATAAAGGAATTATCATACATACACTAGAGGAATTCACCGAGGCGGAAAACATTTTTTCGAATACAACGCCAACAATAACTGCCATAGAAGAGGTTGTTCCTGAAGAAATGAATATTACCATGAAACAAGTGGATTTTTCGTCGGATAGCACTTCTAGTTTTGATGAAATATCACCTATGGAAATGACCATTGAAGATACTTTGAAATTTAGAGCAGACGAACGAAGAAAAAAACTAAAGGAATTCAATTATAAATTCCACAATAATATTTCCAGAATTGACGAGCTCGAAAAAGAACCAGCATACAAAAGATTGGGCGTTGATCTTTCAAGTTCCCATTCAAACAATTCCCATTCAAGGATTTCCTTAGGAGTGGATAGTAATGACGATTTGCAATTGCGTTCTAATAATTCCTATTTGCATGACAATGTAGACTAATTACTCAACCCAAATTTAAAAGTAAACCAACCCGAAAATTGAATTCAATTTTCGGGTTATTTTTTTTATCTTTGCGCTCTTTGCCAGTAGCACTTTTTTCGGGCCAATGGCAAATTTAAAATCAAAAATCAAAAATCATAAATACAATATGAGTTTATCCACACAAATCATGGAGGAAATCAAAGCCGCCATGAGAGCCAAAGACACGGTGGCTCTAGAAGCCTTAAGAGCTATTAAATCCGAAATCCTTTTAGCGCAAACTGCCATAGGATCAAAAGAGGAAATATCGGCAGCAGACGAGATCAAATTACTTCAAAAATTGGTAAAAACCCGCAAGGATAGCGCTAAAATTTTCACGGAACAAAACCGAATGGATTTGGCTGAACCCGAATTGGCTCAAATCGCTGTCATCGAAAAATTCTTGCCGGCACAATTGAGCGAAGCCGAAGTGGAAGCCATTATTGCAAAAATCATTGCCGACACAGGTGCTACGGGAATTGCTGCGATGGGAAAAGTAATGGGGCTTGCAGCTGCCCAATTAGGCGGAACCGCCGAAGGAAAAACCATTTCGACAATCGTTAAGAAGCTTTTGACCTAAATAACGCTCTCGATTAATGTTTTTAAATTCTACATCTAAAATCGTTAATCTACAATCATAATGGCTTCGTAGTTCAACTGGATAGAATTTCAGATTTCGGCTCTGAAGGTTGCAGGTTCGAACCCTGCCGAGGTCACTACTAAAAAAAACTTCAAGTTTTCTTGAGGTTTTTTTATGCTTTTCCAAAATGTAAAAGACTTTGCTACAAAAAAAGCCACTATTTTCATAATGGCTTTAATTTTTAAATAAAAATAATTTTTTTAAGGTCTTTACTTTGGTGTGATCTATCGTTTAATTACCTGTAGTGATTTTAGGTTTTGGTCCTGACTCACTATGATAGTATAGGTACCGCTCGGGTAACTCTCACCTATTTTCATTGTAGTGTCTTCAGAGTGTTGTTCTTCAATTAATTTACCCAAGTGATCGTATACTTTAACACTAAAGGCTTTTTCGGTACTTGTAGTTACTTCAAAGGCCGTAGAGGAAGGATTCGGATACACTTTAGCTTTAAATGACTGGGATGGAGAGGCTGTTTTAAGTGCAATTTTACTCGTGTCGCAACTGGCCCTTATTAGTGTTAATTTTTTCGAAGTCCCATAACCACAAGCATTGTATTGAGAAACTATAATTGATACGCTATTTATATTACTACCAGTGTTTGCAAAGGATGCTATTGCATTAGCTCCGTCAGCTATTATAGAGGTCCCATAATTGGTCGACCATGAATAACTAACACCTTCTATACTAGGTATTGTTATAGTAGCGGTGTCACTAGCGCAAAATGTAGTAGGGCCTGTAATAGTGGAAATAGCGTATGGGACTTTGCGAACTACCGTTAATGTTTTGGTTTTGCTTAAACCTATGTTGTTTGAAGCTTTAACAATAACAGCACCCGAAGCAAAAAATCTGCTATAGCTTACTTCAATGGAGGTTCCGTATGTCATCGTTAGCGGATTAGCAAATGGCGTTTCGATTGTGGTACCACTTGGAACGGTCCAAATATAACCATCGTATAAAGCTCCGTCAACAGGATCTATAGAATAGGTAACTTTGTTAGACGTGCCTACTATACCAAAACACACTTTAGAATCAGTAGTGCTTATTGTTTTTGGGCTGGAAGGTAAAATTATCTTAAGATCAATTTTTTTCTCTGGCGAAACTTCACATTCCCCTACGGATTTAACCCCTATTCTTAATGTTTTTGGTCCTGCAGAAACCTCTGCAAAGTTTATTTCAAGTTCGCTCGAAGTATTAACTGTAGAAATTCCTTCATCATCTATAGAGATCGAATTAACTTCGGAAGTTATAACAACTCCTTTTGGAAGTTTCCATTCATAAGATTTTGCATTCATGGAAAAAGTGTATAGTGTGATTGGGGTCGTTGTTCCAATATAAGGGCTCACTTTCGCTTTATGTATTATTTCTTTTCCATTAGTATTTTTGAGATTTATGAAAGCCGGAGTTGTTGGTACAGGATCCACTTTGACTATTACAGGTACTCTAGGACTTTCAACTCCTCCAGTAACATTAACCTGAGTCACATAGTAGGTCATGGTTAAGATCTTATTTGTTGGGGGTGTTGGAGCCTCAGAAAGAGGGGAATCACTCGTTGCTGTGGCATACCATTTTAAAATGTATCCTGAAAATGAGGTAGCCGTTAGTGGAGTGGCAACAGCTCCTTTACAATAGTGTATAGGACTTAATACGATTGGTTCTGCCGGAGCGCCAACATTTATTGTTACCGCCACGCGCATTGGATTAGCACAAGTGCCATTATAGGATTCTGCAAAATACGTAGTTGTTATGAACGGGGCAACATTGAAGTTTGCACCACTTTGAGATGTTGCAAGTAGTGTTCCCTCTACGTCAGCATCGTACCAACGTATTGTATTGTTTATTGAAGTTGCTGTTAAGTTAGTAGTAGCGCCCCACAAAATGGCTGGTTCGGTAGCTGATACTGCAGTTGGTTTTGCAGGAAGAACAAATGTTACAGTTACTGCTACGCGCATTGGATTAGCACAAGTGCCATTATAGGATTCTGCAAAATAAGTAGTTGTTACCAACGGAGCTACATTGAAGTTAGTGTCACTTTGAGATGTTGCAAGTAGCGTCCCCCCTATTTCAGAGTCGTACCATCGTATTGTATTGCCTGTTGAAGTAGCTGTTAGGTTAGTAGTTTCATCACATGAAATGGTAGCTTTAGAAGCTGATACTATAGTTGGTTTAGCAGGAAGAACAACTGTTATTGTTACCGCCATGCGCATTGGATTCGCGCAAGTACCATTGTAAGATTCCGCATAATAAGTCTTTGTTGCTAATGGGTATACATTCAAATCAGCTCCACTTTGAGATGTTGCAAGTAATGCTCCCCCTATTTCAGAGTCATACCATCGTATTGTGTTTGCTATTGAAATTGCTGTTAGGTTAGTATTGTCACCACACGAGATTGAAGCTTTAGAGGCTGATACTTCAGTTGGTTCCGCAGGAGGAGCAACTGTTATTGTTACCGCCACACGCTCTGGACTAGCACAAGTGCCATTGTAAGATTCCGCATAATAAGTCTTTGTTGCTAATGGCGATACATTCAAATTAGCTCCACTTTGGGTTGTTCCAAGTAATGTCCCCCCTATTTCAGAGTCATACCATCGTATTGTGTTTGTAATTGAAATTGCTGTTAGGTTAGTATTGTCGCCACACGAGATTGAAGCTTTAGAGGCTGATACTTCAGTTGAATATGAAACTTGTTGAATAATTACACCGACTTCCAATCTATCCATACTTTCACAATTTTCAGAAGTTTGGCTAGCAAAATAGGTAGTTTCTGATGTCAATTCAGTTGAAGGATCTATTGGATTTCCAGCATTTTCAGAGTCGTACCACTTAATATTTTCTCCAGTAACTACTAGATCTGATATTGTTGCTCTGTTGCAAAAAGTTTGTGTTGTATTTCCTATGGGTTTAGGAGTATTTATAACTATGCTTGTTTGGGAAAATGGAACTGCACAAACTCCTTTAGTAGGTGTAAAAGTATAGGTGGTTGTATTGATATTGTTTAACTCTGGAGACCATGTGCCAGAAATACCGTTATTTGAAATGGTTGGTAAAATCGGGAATGAATCTCCATTACAAATTGGTGATACATTAGAGAAAACAGGTGTTAAATTAGGCAGTACATCAATCGTAATTGATTTTCTACAGCTAATGCCTTGTGAGATTAAATCAACCCAATAGGAAGTATTTGTAGTAAGTGTAGGTTTTATTGTTGCGGTATTTTCTCCTGTAGACCATAAGTAACTTGCGTTCAAGAGCGAGGAAATACAATTAATCTCAATTGAGCTTCCTGCGCAAACTGTTAATAGATTTGTGTTTATTTGTGAGTCGTTAATATTTATACCAACTGTAACTTGAATTCTTTGGCTTTCACAACCATTTAAAGTTTGTGAAACATAAACGACTTGACCGTTAGTTAAATTATTAGTAGCTAATAAAATAGAACCACCTATTTCAGAATCGTACCACTTCATGTTTTCTCCAGTAACTACTAAGTCTGATATTTTTGCGCTATTACAAAAATTTTGCGTTGCTGTAGCTATTGGTTTTGGCGTATTTATTACTTCTATTGTCTTTTTAAAAGTAAAAGCGCATTCCCCTGTTGTTGGAGAAAAGGTATATTCGGTAGTTGCTAAATTATTTAGCGCTGGCGACCATGTTCCAGAAATATCATTGGTTGAAGTTGTAGCAAGCGTTTCTAAAAAAGTTCCAACACAAATTGGATCTACTTTATCAAAAGTAGGCACTGCATTAGGTGTTACATTAATTATAATTTCTTTTCTACAGCTTTCCCCTTGTGAAATCTCATCAACCCAATAGGTAGTGCTTTTAGTAATTGTAGGATTTATTGTATCGGTATGTTCTCCTGTAGACCACAAATAACTTGCATTTATGGCCGAAGAAATAACCTTAATCTCAATTGTACTTCCTTCGCATACTGTCGATAGATTTGTTGTGATTTGTGAGTCGTTTATTTTTATGCCAACTATAATTTGAATTCTATTGCTTTCACAACCATTTAAAGTTTGTGAAACATAAACGACTTGACCATCTGTTAAATTAGTATTAGCCGATAAATTAGAACCACCTATTTCAGAATCGTACCACTTAATATTTTCTCCAGTAACTACTAAGTCTGATGTTTTTGCGCTATTACAAAAAGTTTGATTTACTGCAGCTGTAGGTGTTGGAGTAGTTATTACTTCTATAGTCTTTTTAAAAGTAAAAGCGCATTGTCCTGTTGTTGGAGTAAAAGTATATTCGGTAGTTGCTAAATTATTTAATGCTGGTGACCATGTTCCGGAAATGTTATTAAGGGAAGTTGTAGGAAGTGCTTCCAATACAGATCCATAGCAAATTGATGCTATTATACTAAATGTTGGTTTGATGGTTGGGCAAATAGAGGTTACGGTAGTAGATACAACTGCTCCGCCACAAGAAGATTTCGCATAAATACTATATGTGCCAAGAGTCAACCCTGAAATTAATATCGGATCTAATGCGCTAGGCGCTCTATCTATAGAGTCAGAAAGGTATAATCCTGAATTTCCAGATCCAAACTCACCATTAGTCCTTACCTCATAGAGGTAACCTACAGGAGGAATCGAAGGATTGTCCCAAGTTACAATAGCAGAAGTGTTGTCTTCTCGAAGTGATGCAGTGATTGAAACTGGACTAAAACAAGGTGGGGTAAAAGTAAATTTTACTACTGAATTATTATATAATGTGGAACTGGTATTTAAACAACTTGTATTTACTAACCCGCTAGCCGATGGCGACCAAACCGGAGTTTCTGTAAGGTTTTGACGGTTAATAAAATCTGTATTTAGAGCCCCTCTTAAGCCAACTTGACCAGATACTGAAGTTTTATTAGTTGATATAAAACCATTTTTATACCATGTTTCGATAATGTTAGAGCCTTCATAAATTCTAATTTGCATATTCATTAGACCGTCTCTGTTGGTAAATGAAGTAGTACCTGTTCTACGAATTACATTTTTATATTGAACAACAAAAACTCTATTAGGCGCTACTCCTAATGTTTTATAACGAACTTCAGATAATACTCCAGCAATTTTATAAGTTGCCATTGCGCTAGCATTATGTAAATTAGCTCCATAACAGGCAATTGCACCTGAATATAAATCAGTTGAGCTAATAGGTAAGACAGAATTTGAACTCGTAGGAGCTACGTCAAATGTTATAAATCCATTTTCAGCAATGAAAACACTTGTTTTATTTGATCCATTAAAGTTAAAAGAAAAATCTAAAGGTATCGACGAAGAAACTGCATTGCTGAAGGTTACTCCCGGAGCAACTAAAGTAGAGCCTCCGGTAATTTCAGTATAAGTTTCATTGGTTGATTCTGTAAATACATAATTTGAAACTTGTCCTAGGGCAGTAACAGCATTTCCAAATATTAAAAATAATAAAATCAAAGATGACATTGATTTTATTTTAGATAGAAATAAATTTGATATTTTCATTATAGATTGTGTTTTAATTGAATTAAAAATAAGTAAGTAATTTTTACGTTAAAATACACAAATATAAGTTTTTTAATATTAATAACATTAAAATTCTTTTAAGTGTAAAATAAATCGATTAAATACACAGTTTTAATTTAAAATAAATGCAAAATATGGCCATGCTAATTTTAAATTCATGAAAGGCTTAGAACAATAATTTTAATTTTAATCAAAAGAATTCCTCGAGGCTCAAACGCTTTGGAATTCATTTTTATGAAAAAGGCGCAAAAAATTTCGACCTAGTTTTCAAGGCGAAAACGATTCGATTGAGTTATGAAAGTAATAAAATTTCAGAATTAGCCCGAGAACTGAGAGTCACTGCTTCATAGTTGTATAAGTCAAGAAGAGAGTTTGGACAAGTAAGTTTTTCTTGCAATGGTAATTTAAAGTAAACACTAGGGCAGGAGTAAATGGCAAAGCTTGATAATAAACTAAAGGATACAAAAAAACAAGATATATTTAAAAAAAAAGCATTCGGTATCTTTTTTTAATACGGTCTATGATTTATCCTTTCATCAGCATCAAAGAAATGATGTTTCCGATTGAATTAAATTTGTTCAAGTACGATAAATCAATGAATATTGACTTTTTAATCGAGTTGAATCCCGCAATTTAAACTTTTGTTCAAAAAATCAAAATTAGTTGTTAATTCAAACAGTGAGCTTAACTAAAACCCAGTCCATTCAGTCTTATGGCCTTAATTAATTGGATTACTTTAGCTTAGCTTTAGTAGGGGTTATTTCTATTTTACCTCAACGCCGTAATTCTATCCATAAAAAAAGCCACTACTTTCGTAATGGCTTGAATTTAGTAACTGTTTATTGTCGCTTATAGTATTTTTATTCTTTAATAAACGTACTAGTATTAGTATTGTCTAACCTAATAAAATAAATTCCTTTTGATAAATGCTCCACGTTAATGGGGGTATTATCCTTTTTTAGCTTTCCTTCTAAAACGATTTTACCTAAAGCGTTAGCTATTGTATAGGTCTGTTTCGTATGATTAGCGCTTACTTTTATATTTAATATACTTGCAGTAGGATTAGGATATAGCGTTATATTATTTTTATCAAAAGCTTTAGTAGTTACGACCGCCTCTCTTGTAGTAGGGGTAGAACTATTACAATTAGGTTTTTTTGTTACACTCAATATTTTTGCTCCAAATTGAGAAGTCCCTATACCATTTTTTGAATCAACTGTTAATATTTGTTTTGTATCCTCCGAAACAGCACCTAGATAAACAACATTAAATTTCAAATCTGAGGTGGTTAACTCATTTGTAGTATTAGAAGGAGAATTAGTAGAAGTAACAACTGACCCTATAGGAGCTTTAATTAAATACTCAGTAGCTAAAGCAGTAGCAGTGATGGTATAAGTAAATCCAATAGGTCTATTGCAAACTGTCAAGGGTCCTGCAACAGTAGTAGGTGCAGTTCTCGGCACGCTTCCTGGTAAAGGTAATGTTTTAATTAGGGAGCTTCTAGTATTGTTTACAGCATTAATACTCACAGTGTACGCATTTTTAACATTACTAGAGGCGTCTTTGAAATTAACCGTTATTGAAGGTAATAAGCTGGTATAAATCCCAGTTGAAACTAATTCTACATCCCCTGAAGCAGTAACGCCCTCAGGAAGGTTCCATTTATAGGAAGTGGCTTCTAATCCTTGCGTAGGAATTTTACTATAGGCAGCGGTTAAAGTTAAGTCTTTATCAACTTTAAAATAAGGGCTAATATTAGTAATTGCAACAGTTGAAACATCTGAAATAGTCAGTTTTAAAGTACTAGGGGCTGTTGGCAACGTTCGTTTTAAAGTTGTTGTTTTGGCCAATGTAGATTTACCAATGGCATTAAGGGGGTACACATTAATAATCAAATTAGCCGTTGATTGATTATCAACATCTTTGAAATTGACATTTATAGAGGCATTTGTGCTGGTGTAAGTATTTGCAACTAGTGTTTCTGTCGCATCAGATGTAACTCCAGCAGGAAGTACCCATTGATAGGTGTTGGCTTGTAATTCTTGTTTTGGAGTAGTGCCGGTGGTATATCCAGCGGTCAAAACCAACTCTCGATTAACTCCTAAATATGGACCTACGTTGAGAATTTCTTTTGCTTCATCAGTAAGTGTTAATTTAGTTAATGCTGATGGTGAAGTCCTACTTAATAGTAACGTTTTAGAAGATTGTGAAATACAACCTAAATCCTTAGTAATGTATGTAACTTTACAAGTCGTATTTTTTGCAGGGGTATTGTCTTTTGGCGGAAAATTAATATAGATAAAGTCATCATTGCTAATTAAACCTGGAATTTCAATTCCATTTGAATCCGTTCTGATTGCATTTTCAGGAAGTGCCCACATATAATTATAAGGATCATCAGTTAATTTTTCTGCGGTTAATTTTAAAATTTTACCTGTGCCGATGTAATATCCCAGATTGTTAATTGTAGTTCCGCCAACGGCAGTATCGGTAAGAAGCAAAGTTTTTGAAATATAAGTTGGCAAAGCATTTATTGTTACTGTAATGACAGCTCTTGCGCTTTCTTCTGTTTCTGTTCTCATTCGAGAAACCCAAAATGATTTAACGCCTGATTTTTCATTGGTTTTTGTTAATGTTGAAGGGGCAGTATCTGAAGCTTTGCCACCAGTTGCAGTACTATACCATTTTAATGGATAAGCTTCGCTATTAGTAATAGAGGCTGTCAAGTCAACAGAAGCAGACCCAGCACATACATCTATATTATTTGTAATAACGGTTGGTGGAATAAACTTGCCATCTGTAATCACCCAGTGATAGTTTGCTTTTAAGTTATCATGAGCGGTTGCTCCGTTTTCATAGTTAGATTTTCCTCCCGAAAAAACTACTCCGTCTTTTGGTTTTTTATCAGGATCTAATTCGCTTGGAGTTGCCCAGCCTGAAAGTAAGATGTCATAATTAATGGTTGAAAGTGTAGTATTATAAAACATACTTTCCATTTTTGTCACGCTTCTAATGTCCCAATCGCCAATAGGTTGATCAAAAGTAGTGTTTTCAAACATACTAGTCATATTTGTCACTTTACTCACATCCCACAAATCAAGAGGTTGGTCAAATGCACTAGCATTAGTAAACATATAATACATATTTGTCACCTTACTCACATCCCACGAATTAAGAGGTTGGTCAAATGCGGTAGCATTATAAAACATATTCGACATATTTGTCACCTCGCTCACGTCCCACGAATTAAGAGGTTGGTTAAAGGCGGTAGCATTATAAAACATATTCGACATGTCCCAACACAAACTAAGATCTGGCAATGATGAAGGGAACTCAATTAAAGAGGTACAACCTTCAAACATATTGGCCATACTAGTCCATTTTTGCGTACCCCAATCCTGAATTCCTATTAGGTTAGTTTGATCCGTAAATTTTAAGTGATTGAAAGTCCCTTTAAATGTTATACTTCGTTCCGATATAACTCCAGTTTTATCAGTAATGTATGAATGAGAAGGGGTGTCTTCTGCTGTATAATTTTGTTCTGTGCTGCCATCTCCCCAATTTATTGTATAGTTTCCAGCGTCTGGTTGTGCAGGCAAACTGATAAGGGTAGCACTCTCAGGAATAATGTCATTGGGGATTTGCCAGGTGGTAATAAAACCATCAATAACCGTCACAGTTTTTGTAGTTGTAGCAATACAACCTGAATTTGTTACAGTATAAGTTATGGTTGAAGCCCCAGCTGCAACTGCAGTTACAGCTCCTGTTGATGAATTTACGGTAGCAATGTCTGTATCTGATGATGTCCATTCTCCTCCTGCAGTTCCGTTTGATGTAAATGTAGTGGTTTCAATAGAACTAATAGTTTGAGCACCACTTATAGTTCCTGCATTTGGTGCCGCAGTAATAGTTGCTGTTCGTGTAGCTGTAGTATTACAACCACCCAAACCTACGGTATATGTCATAATTGCCACTCCCCCTGCAACTGCGGTTACAACTCCTGTTGATTCGTTTATAGTGGCTTTAATTATAGCTGATGAGGTCCATTTTCCTCCTGAATCTCCATCTGATGTAAATGTGGTTGTTCCGTTATAACATATGGCTTGGGTACCACTTATGTTTCCTGGATTAAGAGGTGCAGTAACGGTCACAGTTAGTGTAGCTATAGCATTAGCACAACCTCCTGAACCTGTTACGGTATA
>Ga0209550_10000820_pt1 | contig 29803 bp, 28 predicted proteins | sample LauGreSuBDMM15SN_2_FD_187567 | JGI IMG/M metagenome (GOLD analysis project Ga0209550, IMG submission 187567) | Freshwater lake microbial communities from Lake Michigan, USA - Su13.BD.MM15.SN (SPAdes) (version 5) | ecosystem: Environmental > Aquatic > Freshwater > Lake | place: Lake Michigan... | reverse complement strand
GTCTTTGCCGAACAGGGTAAACGGATTGAATATCTTGTCGGCACGATGATCGAACTGCCCCGCGCGGCGTTGATGGCCGATGAAATTGCCGAAGTCGGCAGCTTCTTCAGCTTTGGCACCAATGACCTGACGCAAACCACCTTGGGTGTCAGTCGCGATGACGCCGCACGCTTCCTGACGCATTATGTCGACAAGGGCATTTACGCCCGCGACCCCTTTGTCAGCCTAGATGTCGAAGGCGTTGGCCAATTGATCGAGATCGCCGTGCATAAGGGCCGCGCAACGCGTCCTGATATCAAATTGGGCATTTGCGGCGAACATGGCGGCGATCCGGCGTCGATCACTTTTTGCGAAAAGGTCGGCCTCGATTATGTCAGCGCCTCACCCTATCGTGTGCCGATTGCGCGTTTGGCGGCGGCGCAGGCGGCGTTGGCACGTCGGTAAACAGGGCGTTTAGGGTCAGGCGCGGGAGGAAGCCGAATGAAAACGTGGCATAGATATGTCATATGTGTCGCATTGGGCCTAATCGGCGGCGCGGCTTATGCTGTGCAGCTAGTGCGCGGCGGATTGAACGATGGTCTTGTCTCCAGCGGACCATGGGAGACGGGAAAAAGCTTCGGCACAGTGGATGCTAGCACGCTCACCCGTGCCAAGGTCGCCTTGTCCGGCCTACTGGCCTTGCCCGCCCAAGAGGCGATGTATTTCACCGCCACCCGCGATAGCAATGGCCGCGCGCTTGACGGGCGCTGCACCTATGACGTGCGCGGTGGAACGCTTGATGGCCGCTGGTGGAGCGTGACTTTATATGAAGGCGAAGGGTGGCTTGTGAAAAACGCCGCCAAGCGTTGGTCCATCCCGGCCAGCGCCGTAGCCATGGACGCGCAAGGGCGCTGGTCGTTCACCGTGTCGCCAGATGCGCAATCCGGCAGTTGGTTGCCAACGGGGTCGGTGGAGGCCTTTGACTTAACCTTGCGTCTCTATCACCCGTCGGCTGATATCATCAAAAGCCCTGAGACAGCGCAAATGCCGGCTATAGACCGCAAGGGATGTGCATGATGCGGCGCTGGATCTTTCCGATATTGGCGGGCGGCCTTATGGCATTTGGGGCCTATCAGGCGACATTGCTGGCCACGCCTTACGCGTTGATGCAGGCCGCGTTGATGAAAGTCGGCAAGCAAGGGCCAGCCAACCAGTTTGCCTTTGCGCCGATGACGACGGCGGATAATCAGACCATCGTTAGGCCAAGCCCTGACCTTTCTTACTCTACCTGCGTTTTTGATGTGTCCAAAGGCCCCGTGCTGGTCGATGTGCAGCCAGTGCCGGACCATTATTGGTCGGTAAGCATATTCGATGCCCGCACTGATGTGGCCGCGGTACGCAGCGACAGGGACACCAAAGGCAAAGCCGCGCGGCTAGCCCTTGTGAAAGCGGGGCAGACGGCGCCAGCAGGTTATGAACCCGTGCGCGTCGGCTATGACAGGGGATTAGTGCTGATCCGCATACTCGTCGCCCCAGCGAGCACCTTCCCAACGATCGACGCCATCCGCCAGAAATCGACCTGCAAGCAGGTTTGAAGGTCAAAATAGCTATTGCACATGCGGCCCGCCGTCCCTAGTAGCGGCGTTCCAGTGCACCCGTAGCTCAGCTGGATAGAGCATCAGACTACGAATCTGAGGGCCGGGCGTTCGAATCGCTCCGGGTGCACCATTTACCCTCTCTTTGTTAATGTGGGTTCGCGGCGTGGCCAGTTCCATGTCTAATCCGCAGCATGATGTCGTTCACGCAGGAGTCGAAGACGGCCAGAGGCCAGCCGCAGAGGACGCAGAGGGGCAAAGGACTTCCAATGTGAAAACTACACAGCCCTCTCCCCTTGCGGGAGAGGATACGTAGCCTTGGCCGCGAAGCGGCCTAGGCGCAGTTGGTGAGGGGTTCCAACCTGTGGGCCGCACCCCACGCCAAAGCCCATCTACCAGACGACGATGCAATTTATCGCACAAAGACGCAAAGATATGAAGAAGCGCCCGACTAATCCGTTGTCCTCTATAGCTATTTCGGGGATGACGCACCTGTGACCGTCATTCCTCCGTGATTCCGGAGGGGCCGACGGTAATTCTGTTGGTAGATCGTCATAAAAGGCGCACAACGCTTTAGCATTTCGGGAACCAAGGAAGAGACAAATGAAAAATTTAGTGGTTCACGCTTGGAATTTCATATTCAACAGCGACGTTAGTCCGCTCCGGCATATTCCAGATGTCTCAACGCGGCATTATGTTCTGCAAGCCTTAGGCGCCATGTGGGTTCTCGCGATCAGCCTTGCCTTTGGAAGCTATACATTCTTTGCTTTCAATCTGATCGGTCATATCGTTTTAATCGGTGCGGCAGCGATTACGATTGCGACCTATACAACGGCAACTTTCAAACCAAGCGTCTTTGGCACAGGATCGGGACGCAGAGCCGATGGGGAACATGAGTGAGTCTGGAATTACGGATTGACGCCGACAGGTGGGTAACCCCCTAAAAACCCATCACCAAAATTGCCGTCGCCCCAGCGCAGGCTGGTGCCCATCATTTGTGTATGGGGAGGCCGACAGGCGCGATAGGCCCGAGCCTACGCTGGGGCGACCATAATTCCGCTCAAAGACCCGTCGTCCCTGCAATTGACATGTATCGAATTTTCGCTAACCTGCTCTGATTGCACGTGTTTTCGCCATAGTTGATCGGGGTATTTCGGATCATGTTACGCAGCAAGGCAATAGCGGACGCAATGCAGGGCTGTGTCGGCGAAGGATAATTCCAATGAAAAATTTTTTACAGGGATTTTTACAGGGATTTCGCCACGAATTGTGCAGAGAGGCCAAGATCATCCCCCCGGCCTCTCTCCTTATCGGCGGGGCTTTAGCGATATGCGTGTTGGTAAACTAACTGACCTTGGTCGCCACGAAAGACACGCTTTTTTTTCTCGCCCGCGACCGAATTCCGGTGACAATTGCATCACCCCCTAATCAGCGGGCGGTTTCAACTCTTGGATCTGCCGTTCAAGATTGGTCAGTAATGGTTCCACCATCGCTTCATCCAGCCCATGGACCAGCCGGTTGATAGCCATGCCTTCAATCGTTTGCTGCGACAACGCAAGTGCAAGATCGAAATTCGTTCGGTTTTTCTGCCATTCGGGGAAGGCCTCGATGGACAGGGCATATCGCCGCTCGCGAAATTCGGCCTGTGCAGGTTCGAGTATCTGGGCCAGCCCCTGATCGGTCCGCGCGGCAATCGACAGTTCGTGGAATGCGGTAAAGCTCGAGCTGGAAAGCTGGTTCCAATAGGTCCGAACGACTTCGTGGACACCCCGGCTGTCCATATCGCCGGTGCGCCGAATCGCCCGCAGTCGCTTATCATTTAGCTCGGCGATCACGGCACGCATCAACGCTTCGCCATTTTCAAAATGATGGAGCATCGCACCGCGAGATAGACCGGCCTCTGCCGCGACGCGTAAAGTGGTCGTTTTCGAATAGCCAAATTTCACGATGCAACGAATGGCACCTTCTATCAGCCGCTTCTTGGTCTGAGCACTTTTGAGCCATTGCTGCGTTGGCGGCGCAGGCGCGACTCCAGTAACGGCTCGTTTGCTTGAGTCGGTGTGTTGCAATTTAGGCAGGATTTTCATGTTCACTGTTCGTTAGACGGCTTCGTGAAAGCTTAGGACCATATCTTGCGCCAGACAGTCAAGGATTGGCGGAACAAGACGATCGTGGAAGTCGATGCCCATGTGATAATCAAATGCCGCTTCGGATTTGAACGTCGCGATACAGAAATAAGTAAAGGGTTCGTCTGCCGCCTTGAACAATTCATAGACTTCGCAATCTGGTTCATGGGCCTGGACAAGTTGCCGCAGTTCGGTCTGCAACGCTTCGAGATCGGCGGCTTTTTCGGGCTTGGCTACCAGTTTTGCGATGAATGATTTACGCATAAAGTTAGTCTTTCTTGAGTTTGGCGACAAGCATGTCGCGCAGGCGGAATTTCTGAATTTTGGAGGCTGACATCGGCCATTCGGTCACAAAGCAGACATGACGAGGCAGTTTGAAGCCGGCTAGCTTGCCGGTGCAATGTGCGATCAATTCTGCCTCGCTGGTGTTAGTGCCGTCAGCCAACTCGACAAAGGCCGCCGGTACCTCGACATAGCGGGGGTGCGGAATGCCGGTGACTTGCGCCAACTTGACTGCAGGATGCGACTGAAGTACCGCTTCAATCTCTGCTGCAGCCACATTCTCTCCACCGACTTTTAGCATGTCCTTGGTTCGGCCGTGAAACATGATCTGCCCCTGCGCATCAAATGAACCGATGTCGCCTGTATGGAACCAACCATCTGCGTCAATGACTTCGGCAGTTTTTTCTGGGGCATTATAATAGCCGGCAAGCATATTCGGCCCGCGCGCGACGATTTCACCCTTTTCATCACAGCCACAAACTTTGCCGGTTTCGATGTCAACGATCCGGACTTCCCATTCATCAAGAGGTACTCCCAGCCTCCAGCCGCGGGCTTCCCATGGGTCTGTCGTCCTGCTTGTGCAAATCGTGCCGGAGCCTTCGGTTAGGCCATAGGTGCCCACCATGATCGTGTGCGGCATGGCTTTGACCATCGCATCTCTGATCCAGTCTGGCTGCACACCCAAATTGGCATTCATCAGGCGGACGCTGGACAGATCTGTTTTGGTAAAATGGGGATGTTCGATCAGATCCTGCATGATGGTTACAAAGCATGGATATGCGTGCGTGGCTTTTTCCGTTTCCAGCATGGACAGCGCGACACCGGCATCGAAATTCGGGATTGTCAGGTAAGCGCCGCCAATATCGAGAATGGACACCAGAGGTAGAATCCCGGCGATGTGAAAAATGGGCAAGGGCGACCAGAATCTGTCGCCCGGCTGCATTTCGTAGCGCAGGCCCAGATTGCGGCTATTTCCGACAATCCCCCGGTGGCGGATTAGGCAGCCCTTTGGATTGGCTGTTGTCCCAGATGTATAGAGGATCATGGCTATGCTTTGGGGATCAACCGCGTCGATCCGAGCATCAATCTCTTGGGAGATTTGCGTAGGTAGCGGTTGGACGGCTAGCGCCGAGGCTGCCGACAATAAGCTTGCCGGACAAGGCTCGTCGACACAGATAATTGACCGGAGGTTAGGCGCTTCTTCCAGTGACAAATTTTCTGGATCTGGTGCGGCAGCGAGCGATGGGAGCGCTGCCATCAGCCGCTCACTGAAATCAAGCGCGTCAGCCACGCGGCCTGTGGTGATCAGGCAAACCAAGTCCGCATCTCTGACAAGAAATGCAAGCTCTCCGGGCTGGTATCGCGCGTTCACGGGGACAGCAACGGCTCCGGCCATCGCAATGCCGAACAGCACTTCTACAAATTCAGGGCGGGTTGTCAGCAAGATGCCCACATGATCGCCCGGCTGAACGCCCCGCGCGATAAGCGCCGCCGCCCAAAGCCGTGCTCTGTCATTCAAATCAGCATAGCTGGTTCGCTTGTCGGGGAAGATAAGAGCCATCTCTTGCGGGCGGAGAGAGGCTCCGTTCCGCAACAGCTCACCCAGAGTGTAAATATGCGTCATGGCGCTATCGGAAGCAGATATTCACGGACATATGTTCCATCTATACACTCAATCATGGTTGTTATGATGTCCGTGCTAGCGGGATTAGCCTGATGGGCTTGATCAGCAGCTTCATCCACAAAGCTTTCAAAAACCGCGAAAGCATGCGGCGCATCAAGGCGATAAAATTTATATGCCAAGGTTCCGATTTCTTCGGCAGCGTTCATTTCCATTTGTGGAATGAGCGACAAGAATTCTGCTTCTCGGTCTGCCTTGACGTTAAAGCGTGAAAGGAAGGTCCAGCTCATTTTCAAATCTCTCCATCAATATATCGGTCAAGCTCTGCGTGGAAGTGGCGCAGCCTTGCTTCCTGCTCGCTCCAAATCGGCCCGCGGAATCCGCGCGAGCGCGACCCTTTTTGAACAATTGGTAATAGCTCGGAATCCTGATCCAAAACCTGTCCAAGATTAGGCGGCTCGCCAAGTGGAACGCGTTCGATCTCAGGGCGGGTCATCCCCGTTGTATCCGTCCCATCGGCCAACCCCATCCAAGCAGGTGGGCCATAGCCCGGTGCGTCAACATGCGCGAAAAGAATGCAGGTGTCGTAAGTGAACCGGTTCGCATCTTCTGGATGCGGCAGGAACCGATGGATGAATACGGCTTCAGGGTGACAACCAATCTGCACATTAGGAAATATGCCATAAATGGTTGAATCGCTTAATTGGGTATCACTGAATTTGTCATATTCGAGACCAAAACGCTTAGCGCGTTCGCGCTTTGCAACTTGGATTGCGGCGCGGCTGTCTTGGGCGGTGCCTTCAAATGAATCTGGATCAATGCCTGCATCGCGCAGCATCATCTTAATGCCGTCATTCACGGTTATCTGGTCAGGGAACCGAGGCGATGGTTGTCCAAATGGCACGAACTGACGGCTCATTCCGTTGGGATAAAGGTCGATCTGTGTGCGGTCATCCATGACACCTTGCGTTTCAGGATGAACAGCGTGAAGATGGTAAATCTCGTAAAAGGCATCCACGCCGCCTTTCCAATTCGCGGCCCATTCAGTTTGCTTATGCTGAATAACATTCATCGCGCCAATATCGTAGGTCTCTAGTTGATCCGCCACTGGGCCAAGCCATGCGCGCAGCGCCGGCATCTTGTCTGAAAGAGATATGAAGGCAAGGCCAGCTACCTCTTCGCACCGGACTGGGGTAAGATTGCGGTCATGGCATAGCGTTTCAGGATGAAATGAGAATTCGTCCGTCACTTTTGTATTGGTGCCGTCTAGGTCGAATTGCCAGCTGTGAAAGGGGCAGGTAAAATTCCCGACCGAACCGAAATCGGCTAGGATCAACTGGCTCCCTCTATGGGGGCAAACATTATAATGCGCCTTTAAACTGCCATCCTCTTGCCGGACCACAATGAAGCTCTCATCGGCAATGTCGAATCGGATAAAATCGCCATCGTCGCGAAGGTCACTTGTCGGGCCAGCGAGCAGCCAGCTTTGGGTCCACATCCGGTTCCATTCAGCGTCCTTATAGTCAGCGCCATGGTAACGTTTCGGGTCAGGCCGCCCAGTTCCGTTCTCTATTCTAGGCGCCCGATCATTGAATGGATGATGCGCGCCGGTATGAATATCCCAGAGCCGAAAATCGAAACTCATTAACTGACCTCCTTTTGCTATCGGACCGTATAATGGCACGGTTTTAGAAAAAAACAAACATGATTGATTGTTATTTTGATATGTGGCAGACCTTAAGAATCGAGTGGTGCAAAAGCAAAAAACAACCGCTTGAATGAAATTGGAGGGAACTATCTAATGGTTAGTAAAATTTTCACGCGCGGCTTAGGCACAGGTTTAGTGCTGGCGCTTGCAACACCTGCTTTTGCACAGACGACGGAAGTCACTTCAGACGAGACTGGCCTGTCAGAGATCATTGTCACCGCGACGCGGCGCGACTCCAATCTCCAGACGACACCGATTGCAATCACCGCAGTCGACCAAACCATCATCGAGCAGGCAAGCCCTGACAATATCGGCGATCTTGCGTCTTTTGTTCCTAACTTCTCCGCCGCAAAGATAACTGGCTTCAATGCAGCCTCCTTCGCGATGCGTGGCGTTGGGCAGAATAACATCATCGTTTATTTTGAGCCGTCCGTGCTGGTAACTGTTGACGACTTTGTCATGGCCAGCGTTCAAACGCAGTTGTTGGATACCTTTGATGTGCAGCAAGTTGAAGTGTTGCGCGGACCGCAAGGTACATTGTTCGGCAAGAACGCAATCGGCGGCGCTGTGACAGTGAAAACAAAGCGGCCAGATCTCTCCAGTTTTGGAGCTGAGTTCCGCCTCGCGGCCGGTAGCTTTAAGTCTTACAGCGGCAACGCAGCAGTCAATATTCCAATCATCCAAGACCAACTCGCATTGCGCCTTGTTGGCGGATATGAATATTCGGACGGTTTCGTGCGCAACGGCGCTTGCTATGGTCCGGTTGGAACCTTTTTAACGACACCACCGGCGTTGCCCGCAACCACGGCGAAATTTGTTGGCCGGTCGGGTTGTGGTGATGGCAGCCGCGTAGGCGGCGCAGATGTCTATAATTTGCGTGCCAAATTGCTTTGGGAGCCATCAGACAATTTTGATGCCTTGCTGCAATATGAAATGATCCGCGATAGTTCGGAAACGCCTGCGACAGTGAATGAAACGCCTGTCAATGGCGGCGGCCGTTTCTTCTTGTTCGATGCCCTGAATGTTGGTTCGCGCGGCAACAAGAACACTGACCCCCTTAACAATGGAGGCGTGTCGAACCGTCAAGATGGTCTGATGCGGATGCAGGATGGCCATGTCGTAAATGTCGATGGCGTCTACCTCAACATGAACCTGGATGTCGGAATGGGCACGTTCACGTCAATCACCGGTTGGCGCAGCCAGCGTTCGCGCTTACCGAACACCTACACCGGTCAGGCTCCAGTAGCTGCAGACGGTTCGGTTCTGTCTCTGTTCGATGCCACGCGCGATGACGACCGCAAGACTTGGCAGCAAGAATTGCGCTTTGCCTCAGACCTAGGTGGTGCATTTGATTTTGTTGCTGGCGGCTTCTACCAAAGGGACGAAGCTGATTTCTGCGTAAACCAGTTGCTTGGCTTCCTTGATCTTACGGGCGGTCCTCTGCCCTTCGGTGCCTGGAACAATTCGCCTTATCTTTTGTGCAACGCGCAAAAGGCGAAATCGACAGCTGTGTTTGCCGAGGGCACTTTCAAGGTAAATGACAAGCTTTCACTCACAGCGGGCGGTCGCTACACTTGGGAACGCAAAACGTGGCGCGGTCGCCAGCAGGTATTCATACCGGCATTGGGCGGGGCGTTTGATCCAAGCATCAAAATCGAGCAGCCTCTTGATGCGAGTGTTTACAACTATAAAGCTGGCGTCGTCACCGTGCGCGCAAGCGATAATGAGCCGACTTATCGGTTCTCCGCTTCCTATAAGGCCAGTGAAGATACGTTCTTGTATGCGACCTATTCTCATGGTTTCAAGGGCGGCGGCTTCAACGACCAGATCGGTGGCTTCGGGCCGTTTGGGACTGACTTGGCGGCATTTGCCAAAGCATCCGCTGCGACAAAACCGGAGAAGGCCGATAGCTATGAGGCTGGTGTAAAGACTCAGTTCCTGGACAACCGCGCGCGGCTTAACCTGACCGGTTTCTGGGTGGATTATAGCGATCTGCAAAAGCAGATTGTTGTGCCCATCGTTGTCAATGGCCAGCCTAATCAGGTCACACGTTTCTTCAACGCAGCAAGCGCCCGGGTAAAGGGCCTTGAGGCAGAGGCAACACTGATCCCAACCGATGGGCTTACCCTTCGCGGCGTTCTTGGCTATCAAGATGCGAAGTACCGGAAATATGCAACGCCGATACCCGCAGGCTATGATCTGTCGAAAGCTCCGATGGACCGTGCACCTAAATGGCAATGGTCCGTAGATGGGACTTATTCAACACCAGTCAGCGGCAATCTGAAATTGGCAGTAAATGCCAATGTTAGCTATGTCGGGCAGAACCTGTTTACGCAGTCGATTGCCGATGTGCGGGATAACACCTTCCTGCGTGCTCGGACTTTGCTGAATGGGTCGATCACCCTTGCCGATTTGGACGATAAATATTCGCTCCGTCTCGTTGGCAAGAACCTGACCGATAAGCGTTATGAAACCGCTAGCCAAGTTGTCGGTGGTTTGTGGACATTCACGCTCTACGGTCCGCCGCGCTATTTTGGCGTTGAAGCTGGCGCGAAGTTCTAAAGAGAAGCGAGGATAAGGTTATGCGACGCAGTTGGATCGGATTGGTTTTAGCTGCGTCGCTTGCCTTGTCAGGGTGTAGTGAACCATCTGCTGACAAGGTCGGCGGGGAAAGAATGACTTCGACTGACGAAATGCAGTCGCGAGATGGCCCAGCCATCGATGTAGAGAAGCATCCCGGAAAGGGCCTGTTTCAAGAAAATTGCGCCGCCTGCCATAATGGTGGCGTGCCCAAAGCACCTCAGCAGGTCTGGCTTGAAATGATGGCGCCAGATGCCCTTTTGGCTTCCATGAATGGCGGGATAATGAGCCAGCAATCCGCTCATCTGTCTGCATTGCAACGCCAGCAGATTGCAGAATATCTGACCCGCACTTCACTTGCAGATTACAAAGCACCCGCGCCGCCTGCTTCATGCAATGCGCAATATGCGCGTTTTGACACGGCATCGCTGCCCGCGAAGACGGGCTGGGGGCATGATAACAGAAGATATATTTCGTCCCAACAAGCAGGTTTGACCAAGGAACAAGTCCCGCAGCTAAAACTGAAATGGGCGTTCGCTTATCCAAAGGCCCAAAGGGCGAGGTCTCAGCCGTCCATCGGCTGGGGCGCGGTGTTTGTGGGAAGCCAAGACGGTACAGTGTACGCGTTTGATCTCGAAACGGGCTGTATGCGTTGGTCTTTCCGGGCATCCGCTGAAGTGCGTACTGCTGTCGTTATAGATTCTGAGACAAAGCGGCTATATTTCGGGGATGTGCTGGCCCGCATGTATGCTCTTGATGCGATGACGGGTAAGCTCGTTTGGAAGGCGAAAATGGATGACCATTCAAACGCAACGATCACAGGAACGCCCACCATTGGAGGCGGGCAGATCTTCGTTCCTGTCTCGGCACTGGAAGTAACCGCTGCTGCCGATCCAAATTATGCATGCTGCACTTTTAGGGGTTCGGTCGTGGCACTTAATGCCAAGTCGGGTTCCGTGAATTGGCGGCATTATAGTGTTACCGCTCCGGGCGTTCGTTATGGCAAGACCAAAGTTGGAACGGATATTATCGGGCCATCGGGCGCTCCAATTTGGAATAGCCCTACTTTTGATGCGGCAACAAACCGTGTCTATTTCGGATCGGGAGAGAATTACTCTTCCCCTGCTGATGGGAATAGCGACGCCGTGTTTGCCGTAAATGCAAAAACGGGTAAACGGATTTGGGTGACCCAGCTGACCAAAGGCGATGCCTGGAATGTGGGTTGCATGATAGGCAATGACAATTGCCCCAAGGAAAATGGCCCCGATCTCGATGTGGCGGCTTCCGTGCTTGTTGTGCCAATAGGTGGCGGAAAAAACATGATCGTTGCTGGACAGAAATCGGCGGATGTCTATGGCCTTGACCCGGATACGGGGAAGACTGTGTGGAAAACGACCCTTGGCCATGGCGGAACGCAGGGTGGCGTTCATTTTGGAATGGCAGCCCAAGGGCGTCTTGTTTACGTTCCAATTAATGACATGGAAGATACGAAAGACGGCCGCGTTTATAGTGCAAAGCTACGCGGGGCCGGTATCCACGCAATCGATGCTGCAAATGGCCGTGTATTTTGGAAGTCAAAAGCAGATAATATTTGCGGCAATCGGGAAAACTGTGATCCCGGCATTTCCGCAGCCGTTACGGCTTTGAACGGATTTGTCTTCGCGGGGCATCTTGATGGTCGCTTTAGGGCCTATGACAGCCGTTCGGGTAAAGCCATATGGACTGTGGATACAACATTGCCTGTAAAGACGATTTCAGGTTCGACAGCGAGGGGCGGGGGCATGAGCGGCCCGGGTGCGACAGTGGCCAATGGCCATGTCGTCGTCAATTCTGGCTATGGTCTTTATTACCATATGCCGGGTAACCTTCTCATGGTCTTCACGCCGGGCGGCAAGTAATCGTGGCCGCGATGGGCCATACTTATATCAAAGCTTTTCAACCCAGTCGTTAAGCACCTGTTGGACGCGCATGGCGGCTGGCACGCGTTCGGGGCCAATCCGGCGATCTGCTTCCTCGTGCCAATGATAGATGCGGCGCTCCTGATAGTTGAGGGGCATGCCTATGAAACCAGGACCTTCGACGGATTCCTGAATCTGTGACGCGAACCTTAAATCTTCGAGCAGGATCGTTTCAAAGTTTTTGATCCGTGTTTCCCAAAGCGGGCTAAGGTCTTCTGCTGGTAGCTTGGGGCCAAACCAATGGCATTCAATCTGCATCGAGTTCGCCGTTTTTGGCCAGAAAACGAGCATGGGTATACCCGTTGCTGTTGGGGGCATTACGATATTGGGAAAGATGTTGTAACTGACATTGTTTATGCGGGGAATCTCGGTGACGCTTGCGATTTCCGGCATTCCCCGTGTGCCGGGATCGATCCAATCTGGCCGACGATTGGGCGTGATCATCCGTGAATGGCCATGCGGCCAAAGGGTGGCGGTCATACCGCGGTGATCGAGGAACCGGTCGGCCGTGTTCTGGTGGATCGATTTTAGATGATACACTTCCAAGAATACATCCAGCAGCACTTTCACGTTACAAGCAACGTCATAGCTGCGCGATTGGACGAGCATGAGATTGTCGAGATCAAATTGCCGAAGTTCGCTTTCCAACGGCCCTAAGCTCTCGAGCAGCCCCAACGCATCAGCGTCCTCGTTGATAAAAATCCAGCCACCCAGCATTTCACAGCGGACAGACAGCAGCGACCGACAGGCAAAGTCGAGATCGACGAAATCGCGCTTGTCGCGTACCGATTTCAACTGACCATGGAGCGTATAGCTCCAGCCGTGATAGCCGCAGACAAAACCCCGTCCCTGGCCGGCTTCTTCGGTGACAAGTGGCCCACCGCGATGGCGGCAGGTGTTGTAGAAGGCGCGCAATTCACCCTGCAGATCACGCACGATCAGAATGGGCGTCCCGGTATTGCGCGTGAGGAACCAGCTTCCCGGTTCAGCGACTTGGCTGGCGTGGCCAGCATAAAGCCAGCTGCGTTTCCAAAGACCCTGTTTTTCCAATTCAAGAAATTGCGGATCGGTATAGCGGGCCGCTGCGATTTCGGGCAGCCGCGGAAATCCCGCCGGGGGCTCGGTGCGCGCTGCTTCGAATGCGATGTTGTCTTTGATACGCCGCGTCGTTTTCGCATCCATAGCCCATGACCTTTATAAAGTGCTGGGTTCTCGTATAGAGCGCTAACCTGAAACGACAATCATGTTTGCTTTTCGAAGGTACTTCAGGCATCTTTGGAAGGCAAAAGGTACGGATTTGCCGAAGGGATTTTCATGAGTTTTCGACTGATAGGACACACCGTTGATCAAGGATGCTGAAACCGTGAAAATTGCCGTCGCGCCGCTTTGCGATATTCCCGAAAATGGCACCCGTACGTTCGCTTTGCATGGAAAGTCTGTGCTCGTCGCCCGCACTCCTGCTGGCGTGTTCGCTATCGAGAACAGGTGCAGCCATGCCTTGCAGGCCCTCGAAGGCGGCAAATTGAAGGGGTTTCATATCTTTTGTCCCGCGCACGGTGTCCGCTTCGACATGCGTGATGGTTCCGCCATGGGGACATTAACGAAATTGCCGATAAATGTCTGGGACGTCGAAATAATCGACGATGTCATCCACATCGACATGGATGTTGAATGAACAGGCTGCTGTATATCGGGGCCAGTCCACGCAAGGAACGGTCGCGATCAGCCATGGTTGCCGATCATTTGCTGGCGAGCCTTAAAGAGCGAAATCCAGCATTATCAGTCGAGCGTCTTGACTTGTTCGAGATAGATTTGCCCGCATTTGATCAAGATGCCGTTGCAGGTCGCTATCATTTGCTCGCCGGTGATGCGGTTGATCCTGAGCAAGTAGACGCATGGCGAGATCTGAAGAAATGGACTGATCAATTTCTGTCATTTGATAGCTATTTGATAGCCACACCGATGTGGAATTTCGGCATCCCGTATCGGCTGAAACAATATATTGATATCTTGACCCAGCCGGGCCTCACATTCCGCAACGATAGCGTTGGCAATGTCGAAGGGTTGGCTCAGGGACGGCGGGCGATAATCGTTGCTGCCAGCGCAATGCCCTTTGGCAGCCTGCCCGAAATCGACGGGCTGGATTTTCAACTCGCATATTTGAAGGCATGGTTGGGCTTCATCGGTGTGACGGACATCAGTGCGGTGCGCGTGGCGGGAACTTTCGGCCCTGACGATGTTGTCGCGGCGGCTATGGCACAGGCTTTTGCTGACGCGGACCGTCTTGCTAATACGCTGTGACTGTGCCCCGACTAGGATGGTCTGTTACCCGCTATGCAGGGCCCACATCTTCGCCTAGCTTGCAGGATGACCTGCGACAGGCCGGAATTTGGGCATAGTGATTTCAGCCGACCACTGCTCGAAAACCACTTCGACGGCGACGCCGCATTTTACGCTTTCGACATCGCAGCCGATGACATTGCTCATCATTCGCGGGCCTTCCTCAAGCGTGATTAGGGCAATAACATAGGGGACGTCTGCTGCATATGCGTCCGACACAGCGCGCGTGACGATGGTGTAGGTTTCCACAGTGCCGCGTCCGCTGGCTTCACGCCATTCCAGTTGTTGGGACATGCAGTTCGCGCAGATAATGCGCGGGTAGAATTGATGCGTGCCGCAGGCCGCACAATATTGCAGCAATAGTTTATGATCGCGGCAGCCCTGCCAGAAAGGCGCGGATTCTGGGGTCGGGCAGGGGAGAAATTTTTCTATCTGGCCGGTCATCAGTACCGCTCCCGCCCAAGGATCACTGTGGTATGGCTGGACATGATGCCGCCTTGGCCATGCACAATCGCGACTTTGGCGTCCTCGACTTGACGCGCGCCCGCCGTGCCACGAAGCTGCGTCACGGTTTCGGTGAGTGCAAACATCGACCCCGGATTACCCGGATGGCAATGCGATAAAAGCCCGCCATGGGTATTGACGGGCAACATACCACCCAGTTCAATATTGCCATTTTCCACAAATGCGCCGCCTTCACCCTTTTGACAAAAGCCTAAATCTTCAAGCTCCACCAGCACTGTGGGTGTGAAACAATCGTATAATTGTGCGAAGTCCATGTCGCTCGGCTTAAGGCCCGCCATAGCATAAGCCCGACGGCCCGATTCCGCAGCGAAGGATGTGGTCAGGCTTTGTGCTTGGCTGATATGTTCATGGCCATGCCCTTCGCCCACACCTAGGATATACAAAGGGTCATGCGGGAAATCCGCGGCTCTATCAGCCGAGGTCATGATGATCGCTGATCCACCGTCCGACACGAGCGAGCAGTCGAGCAGGTGTAAGGGGTCGGCAATCATACGTGAATTCATGACATCATCGATGGTGATAGGGGTGCGCATTTCGGCGGCCGGGTTGAGGCAGGCATGTTTGCGGCAGGCGACGGCGATTGCGGCAAACTGTTCGGCGGTCGTGCCATATTTGTGCATATGGGCACGGGCGATAAGGGCGTAAAAAGCTGGGACCGTGGGGCCGAAGGGAATTTCAAACTGAGAATGGCCGGCCGACGACTGCATTTTCATAGCCTGATCTCGTGTCAGGCCGCTGCGCAAACTGTCGGCCATCGTGATCAGGACGGTATGGCACATGCCGCTGACGATCGCAGCCGCTGCATGATGCAGGATCGAAAAGGTCGTGCTGCCGCCAGCGCCCACGCTCATGCAATAGCGCGGGAATATTTGCATATATTCGGCCATTGCTTCGGCGTGATACATATAGGGTTCGGCCATCGAATTGCAGGTGATTAGCCCATCGATCTGGTCCTTTGTGATATGGGCATCTGCCATAGCGCGCCGCGCCGCATCGATACACAAGCCGGTGGGGCTGAATTGGGGAAGCTTTCCCACCTGAGTGTCCGCAGCCCCAACAATGGCAACTTTTCCTCGCAAGCTATCCATGATTGTTTCCGATCAGGCCTTATTGAAGGCAACGACGGCAGTGCCCGGAACGATCACGTCATCGGCTTCATTCTTGATGAAGATTTCAAGTCTTGCGGAACCCGTGTCATGATCCACCGAAAGCACCCGCCCGCCTGAGGTCACTGTCTCGCCTATATATGCGGCTTTGCGGTTCGAATATTCAAGCTGCGTCATCTGGCCCGCACCATCCAGCCATTCTATAACACATTGGGTCAGCCAGTCGCCAAGCATCGGTCCCGACATCACAATACCGGGATAGCCTTCGACTTCAGTAGCGTAAGGCATATCGAAATGGATGCGATGGGCATTCCAAAGCGCGGCGCTATACATGAAATTCTGGACATTATCTGGCGCGTAAGCACGACCGGGTAAGGTGTCGCCTGGCTTTAGGTCTGTTATTTTCGATGTGTTCATTATCGCAAGAGCCGTGTTGTTTTTTCAGTGAGGACAAGTTCGCCAGCGGCCGTTTCCACGCGCATGATAACTTCATAAAAAATGATCGGCCCCTGCGAGCCAGATTTTTCATAGATATTGGTCAGGGTGCGTGTGGCAACCAGAACATCCTCTGCCATGATAGGTCTGAAATAATCGATACTGAGGCCGCCAGCCATTGCTTTTTCAAGCGGAAATTTGGGTAGCAATTCATCGATTGAAACGCCGTCAGGCGTCAGCTTGTCAAGCTCGACCATGTCCCAGAACAAAGCGAGATGAAATAAGGGGGGCGCTTCATCACCATTCAGATATTCTTTTTTCGTCCACCCCGTCGCAATTGAATATTTGCGTATTTCCCGCCGAGAGGCAATTTCCGTCCGAAGTGCGGACGTTCGGCCAATGCAAGCAAGCAGATCATCACTCAACAGCCCACCCGTGCTTACGGAATTTTTTGTGCCTAGCTCAGACGAAGTTACCTGTTGTTGCGCCGTACTCATGTAAGTTTACTTTTCGAAAATTTCTGTCTGGAATTTCAATTTTGCTTATCTGAGATTCATCATTAAATCCACACTAGATATTTGCCCGTTAACGGCCAAGTTTGCGGCTTGTACGCAGGGCTATATGCGCCTTTGGCTGACATCAGATAATGTGCAGCTTGCTGCGTCATCTGGTCTGGGCATCGCTGGCAAACCAGCCCGCATCCTAACTTTCAGATGACGCGACAGTCGCAATCACGGCTTTGAGCTTCATTGTCCTCAGCATCTTCGTATGAACAGCCGCATAGATGCCGCGCGCTTAGGCGGCATCCATAGACATAAAGCGGGGTGCAGCGAAGAGCGGTGTACGAACAGCCACTCTAGCAGCCGCTATTAGCTGGCCTTTGCGACTACTTCGCCGATCATCGGCTGATACTCGCTGAAGTTCGGTTTTGCAGCGGTCGCGCCAATAGTCGTCCCGGCATCTGTCGTTAGCGTGTGACCAGTGGTGTAACCCGATTCATCGCTCGCCAGCCACAGAGCAGCATTAGCAACGTCTTCGGCGAGACCTGCTCGCCCGCGCAGCGGAGAAACTTCCGCCAATATGCGCTTGGCTTCTTCGATATTGCCAGGGTCGCCGGTCAGGACATTCGCAACCATCGGGGTCGCCATGCTTGCGGCGGCAATTGAATTGACGCGAATTCCAAAATGGCACAGCTCAGCAGCGACATTCTTGGTCATCCCAACGACAGCGTGCTTTCCTGCTGCATAAGCATGCGGGCCAAGTCCACCCATCAAGCCAGCCGTGCTGGCCATGCTGATTATGCTGCCGCATTCCGCAGGTTTCATGACGCGCGCTGCGTGCTTCATGCCAAAAAACACACCATTGACCAGCACCGCAAGCGAAGCGGCCCATTCATCGGCTGGCGTTGTATCAATCGGTCCGACCGCGCCGATGATACCGGCATTATTGAACATAACATCCAACTTACCGAACCGGCTGATGGCAAGATCCACAAGCGCAGCAACATGGTCTTCCTGCGTCACGTCGCAAACGGCAAAGGCAGCTTTGTCGCCAAATTGTGCTGCAAAAGCTTCGCCCGGGCCGCGTTGTATGTCGCCGATGACGACCTTGCAGCCTTCTGCAATAAATCGGCTCGCCGTTGCAGCACCTATGCCCATTGCTCCGCCGGTGATGACCGCTACTTTATTTTCCAGCCGCATTTACCAATATCCTTTTTGCCATCCCCCACCTCTTTAAGACGTGTGAATGTGGTTTAACTAGAGTGCCTTATTGAATGCCCGATGCAAAGCCGCCTATGATAATGTCTTGAAGGACAGTTGCGGAAAACCTTCGGCAGCCGATTGGTCCAAAGCATCATAATAGGCATTGGCACCGCCGAAATAAATCAGAACGCGCGCACCTTTATCTTCCCGATTGGCACCCATCATCCACGAATTGACCTTGTCTCCGTTTGCCATAAGCGTTTGCTCATGAATATTACTGGTGGCGGCAGTCCATTCAGTTTCGGCTGCTTCTTGCGGCTCAAACACATCTAAACCTTCGCGTTCCATCTTATCAATGCAGCGCGAAATCCACATGGCGTTCTGCTCAATTGACGTCGGCAGGTTAGCAAATGGTGCCTGAGGCCCGGTGACCACGAACATGTTGGGGAAACCTGTTACGCATACCCCCATGATACTGCTCGATTGGGCCTGCCACTTTTGACGGAGCGTTTGCCCATTTACACCACGGATCGGAAACGCCTCCAACGCGCCTGTGTACGCCTTGAAGCCCGTCGCAAGCACGATGATGTCAAATTCATACTCATTTTGGGTAGTGCGAACACCGGTCTCCGTAATCTCTACCAGAGGTTCCTGATTCTTGATGTCGACCAGATGCACATTGTCTCTGCTGAATGCCTCTAGATATCCATGATCGAGCGGGGGGCGCTTGGCGAACAGAGGATAATCATCGAAATTTGGCACAAGCAATTTGGCTAGAGCGGGGTCTTTTATGCGCTCTTTCATTTTTTTACCAATGAAGTCGCCTGCCATCCGGTTCGCTTCAGGGGTAGCGAGAAGATCGTCGAAGGTTTCAAAAACCCATCTAAAGCTGCCCGTCCAATTCTCTTCAAAAATACGCTCCCGTTCCTCGGCCGGCGTATCTATTGCATTACGCCCCACTGGGCTATCGAAGGCCATTCCGAAAACGTGGTTCCGGCACTTCGATATAATGGCATCGTAATTGCTTTTTATTTCCTTTTCCCATTCGGGCGTCATCGACTTTTGCATTGCAGGCAATATGTAATTTGCCGTGCGTTGGAATACCGTCACGCTGCCCGCGGTTTCGGCGACGACTGGAAGCATCTGCACCGTTGTTGCACCCGCACCAATAATCCCCACCTTCTTGCCCGCATAATCCAAACCTTCGTTAGGCCAGCGGGACGAATGAAAGATCGGCCCCTTGAATTTGTCCATGCCGGCAATCTTCGGAACCATCGGTTCGGAAATCATCCCCATGCCGCTGATGAAATATTTGCAGGTAAAGACACTGCCGTCGCCAGTTGTTACCTGCCAGTAGCCGCGGTCCTCGATGTATTGGGCGTCGACGATCTCGGTGTTAAGCTGAATATATGGCCACATGTCGCATTTGTCGGCGACGAACCGCATATAGCTTTGCGTCTCTTCCCGGCCAGGATAACGCTTTGTCCAAGACCATTCTTGCAGCAGTTCTGGAGAGAAGGTCAGGCAATAATAATAGCTTTCACTGTCGGTAGCTGCTCCTGGATAATGGTTCCAAGCCCACGTGCCGCCAACGTCCGAAGCTCGGTCGAACACGCGCACATTCAGATCCAATTTTCGCAGATAATGGATCAGGGCTAGTCCAGCAAAGCCAGCGCCTATGACAATCGCGTCATAGTCCAGGGTCGGCAGGTCTTCACGATTTTTGATGGCCACACTTGCGTCCGCATTATCTATTGTCATCACACTCTCCAATAATTTACCGGGACCTGTGTTGGTGCCGGTCATTGCCCCTCAATGTCTTCAACTTGTAGTTATCCTATCTGGGTCGGCCATTCCTACTTCTGTAAGAATATCCTCCCGACCGGCGTCGCGCTGCCACATTTTGGGCAGAACGACCTTTGTTTCGCCAAATCTCGGCGCTGGATGCGGTTGCATCCAGCCACCCGACTCTAAATAGCTACCCCTGAGGCGGTTGTGATTATACTCAGGCGCCTCAGCCATCGTCACAACTTCGGTGTAACAACAGTCGCGATGTTGCAGGAGAGCCGTCCAAGCCTCACGCGGGGCCGAAGAAAAAATCTCACTCAGCCTTAGCTTCATAATAGGCCAGTTTTCTTGGTCAAGCTGCGCCGCGAATAGCGGGTCGTTGCCCAGTTCCAGCGCTTCAATAAAGCGTGCATAAAACTGCGCTTCAATGGCCCCAATAGCGATCAGCTTTCCATCTGCGCAGGCATAGCTCGAATAAAATGGCGCGCCGCCGTCAAGGAGGTTTTGACCGGGCTCTTTTTCCCACATGGCATTATGTTTCAGAGACCACATGCCGGCCATCAATGCTGCAGACCCTTCGGCCATGCTACAATCGATAACGCGCCCATGGCCGGTCTGCCGTGCAGCCAACAGAGCCGATACGAACCCGAAGGCGAGCATCATACCGCCACCGCCATAATCGCCAATGAGGTTGAGCGGCGGCATTGGCGGTTTGCCTGCCTGACCCAGCGCTGCAAGGCATCCGTTGATCGATATATAATTGAGATCATGTCCTGCATGATTGGACAGGGGGCCATCTTGTCCCCAACCAGTCATCCGTCCATATATGAGAGCAGGGTTGCGCTGCATTAAAGTCTCAGGCCCCAATCCCAGACGTTCCGCCACACCCGGCCTAAACCCCTCGATCAGGCCGTCGGCTGTTTCGACGAGCCGGGCCACGATTTCAATCGATTCAGGACGTTTCAAATCCAATGTGATCGAACGCCGTGAACGCAACAGAACATCGCATTGCTGCTCCTTCACATTGGCCCCAGGTCGATCTATACGTATTACTTCGGCACCATGATCGGCAAGCATCATGCCACAAAAGGGCGCAGGGCCGATTCCGGCCAATTCTATCACCCGCACCCCATCAAGAACCGGCTGCTTCAAATGGCCGTCAATACTCTGCGCACCACTCATCTTATGTCCGTTCCTGCAGCGCAGATATTAGGCATTGTCGAAGCACAGGAAGCAAACCCCGTCACCGTCACCAAACGACGCGCCAAGAGCCTTAAGATTAGCGAATCGACAGCTTTTGCCAAGCCAACTCTCCAACATTATCGGGTGCCGCCCACGACGTTTTACCGTTTATTTGCTAGCGTCTAGCAAATGAAAAATCAAGCTTAAAAAAAAGTGTTAATATATTGTAATATATATATTTTGAAGAAAAAATTTTGAAGAAAATTAATCTGTTGCAAATGTCTTCAAGGTCAATTGGCGAAAAGCTTCAAACTGTTTGTGCAGGTCGACATTGTTAGGGGCGACAAGCCACTGGTAGATCGTCCCAAAAATAAAACTGCAGAAACCGAATGCATAGCATTCGGCATCTACTGCCGGGTCGATTTCGCCGTTCGCAATACCTTCTTCGACCCAGTGCGCGACGTCGCTGCGATAGATTTCATGATAGGCGGCAAGATGATCGCGTACATCATTGTGCGTGCTGATCGATTCAAACCACAGGATGTACATAGCCTGCATATATTTGGAGTGGCTCGACAGAAAATCTTCGACCGCGCACAATGCTGCTAGGCATGCCTGAACGCCGCCGCGTGTTCCAACCTTGTTCGCGAGCTCTTGGGTCCAACTGGTATTGAAATGCAGAACAAGTTGGCCGAACAGCGCATCCTTTGATCCGAAACGGCTAGACGCCAGCCCTCGCGAATAGCCGGCGCGTTCCCCCACGGCCTTCAGCGTTGTTGCATGTGTGCCTTGTTCTACGATCAATTGCATGGCTGCTTCGAACATCCGGGCATCAGATAGAGCCGTTCGTTCCGCTTGTGTGCGTCGACTGATGCGCGGCCTGACGCGTGTCTTAGGCAAAGCAGTTTGCAGGACCTCCGTTACCTCGCGAAGGGAAGCCTTGCCCTTCATCAGCGGTAGAGCATTCATGGATTGTCCTCAATCTTCTCAAACTTAGTCTTACCGGGCGCGAATGCCTCGCGCAGTGCCTGCTTGTCAATCTTGCCAACACTGGTCAGCGGCAGTTTAGCGACACATGCCCAATATTCGGGTATCCAAAAGCGTGCAACTTTACCCTGCAAGGCGCGTCGCAGGCCCACAAAATCGGGCCTTGCGCCATCTCGTGTAGTGACAATCGCTAATGGCCGCTCTTCCCAACGCGGGTCGGGGACTGCGATAACTGCGGCTAGGTCGATATCAGGAAGGCTGGAAATGTGATTTTCGAGTTCCGCCGACGGAATCCACTCCCCGCCTGATTTTATCAAATCCTTTAATCGGTCTGTTACCTGCACATATCCGCGTTCATCAATCGTTCCCGCATCGCCAGTGTCCAGCCATCCGTCGTCGGTTAACACGCCACTCGAACCAACGCGGTGATAGCCGCGCGCAATCCATGCACCACGAAGTTGCAAGCGCCCGATGGTTCTGCCATCTTCGCTGAGACGCGTGCCATCGTCGTTGACCAACCGCACACGAACACCGGCGACCGGCCGGCCGCTTTTTGCACGCAAGCGCCGCGCCTCTTCATCCGATGCGTCGGCAGCAGGGTGCGACAGAACGCAAAGTGGGCTAGTTTCCGTCATTCCCCACCCTTGGATAAGCGGCACGTTCCAGCTTCGCTCAACCTCAGCGATGAGGCCTTCGGACACCGCCGAGCCACCTACCACGATGACGCGAAAGCTTCCCATATCGACTGGGTTCTTGGCGTCGATGCGGAGCAGATCGTTTAAGATGGTTGGCACGGTGGCGGTAAATGTCGGCGCTGTTGCGCGGATCATCTGGCGGATCGCTTCGGGCTGCAAATGAGGGCCTGGCAGAACGAAATCTGCCCCCGCGAGCCAGCCCGAATAAGGCAAACCCCAAGCATTGGCATGAAACATAGGCGGCAGTAATAAAATTTTATCTCTGTCACCTAAGGCAAAGGCGTTTGTGGCCATTGATGCCAGGCTATGCAGGTAAATCGTGCGGTGCGAATAGACGACCCCTTTCGGATTGCCTGTTGTTCCGGATGTATAACAGGTGGCGGCGGCGGCCGTCTCTTCAATATCGAGGAATTCGGCCATCGGCTCATGGTCGGCGATAAAGTCCTCGTAGAGCGTCCATGGCTTTTCAAGCCCCGTGAGCTGAGATGCATTGCCGGTAACGATGATGTGCTTAAGCGCGTCGAGCGAATTAATCTGGGGCAGGAGCCCAGCCAGCAAATCGCCGTCGGCAATCAGAATAGCGTCGTCGGCATCGGCCATGATGAAACGGATCTGATCGGGATGCAGCCGCAGATTTAGCGTATGGAGCACAGCGCCCATCGCGGGCACCGCAAGATACGCCTCGAAATGGGCAAAATCATTCCAGCTTAACGTCGCAACACGCGTATTTTTCTCCACGCCTGCCAACCGCAACGCTGTGGCAAGGCGGCGCGCGCGAATGGCTGTCTCGGCATAGCTGCGCCACGTCATCTGCGCGCCGTCGAATAAGCCGATGCGGCTCGAAGCATGAATGCGCTCGCCATGCGCAAAAATTGCAGCGGTGCCGAGCGGTTCGTGCATCATGGTGGCGTCCATCATGTCATACCCTTTATCTGAGCAATGCGTTGGGCGGCATCGAGTAATGCCGGCACATCGTGCTCAAGGCCACGTTCATAAGGTCCGTCAACTTGCCCATTGCGGAACAAAACATACGCGCCTTCGACGATCACCGCGAGACGCCATAATGCAAAAGCTTGAAAATAAGAGAGATGTTCGATTGAGAGCCCTGTTGAGTCTGCCCAACGCTGCGCCAATGCATCACCGCCGACCGCTCCATGAACATTCGACACGCGCTGCACAAAGGCGAAGCCGAGAGGCAGGCTTTCATCGCGATTCCACATTGCGGTGACAAGCCCGACGTCGACAAGGGGATCGGCCAATGTTGCCATTTCCCAATCGAGTATGGCTGTGACTCTTGGTTCAATCGGGTCCATCAACACATTGTCGAGGTGATAGTCGCAATGGACGATACGTACCGTCTCAGGCTCTGGAACGTTTTCGGCGAGCCACGCTCCGAGTATTTCGACCAGCGGTAGATCGCGGACTTTGCTGGCTAAGCGCACCGCCCGCCATCGTTCGATCTGGCGGGCAACAAAATCCCGCGCTTTCTTTACATCACCCAAGCTTTCAGGAACTGGCGTAATCGCATGTACTTGGGCGAGGGCATCTATCAATGCGATGCCGACAGCATCGACAGTTGCGATGCTGTTAGAATAAGCGGGCGGAAAAGTGTCGGTAATCGCCGTTCCCGACACGAAGCGCGTGAGGGAAAATGGGGTGCCCAGTATATCCGGATCTTCGCAATATAATATGGGTTCGGCGACCGGCGCATTGCCCGCGATAGCCGATATGAAGCGAAATTCGCGCGCGATACCGGCGCTGGCAAGGTCAGATACCGTATTATGAGGTGGATGACGTAGCACCAATGGACCGCTCGCGGTTTCCACGAGACTGGTTACATTCGCGTTGCCGCCCGCAAGCCTGCGCGCGATCCGCACTTCGGTAAAATCTGCATTTTCTTCCAACCAACGGCAAAACCGTTCGGCCGGATCGTTCACAGCTTGCACAGCAATCCACCATCATTGGAGATCGTTGAGCCCGTCATATATGGCGATCCTGCCACCCACCAGACGACATTGGCTAGTTCGTCGGCCGTGCCTTCACGACCAAGTGGAATGCTTTCGATAAGTCTCGCTTTGGCGCGCGCAGATATGCCTGCCGTCATTTCGGTCGAGACCATACCAGGGATTACGAGATTAACCCTTATGCCGCTGCGCGCCAGTTCAATGGCCAATACCTGCGTTAGTCCAGCCAGTCCGGCTTTAGACGCCCCATATGCAGCATCGCCGGCAAAACCACGAAGACCAACAACGGCACCGATGTTAACGATCGAGCCACCTGCACCCAAATAAGGCAGTGCGGCACGAACGCAGTTAAGTGGGCCAGAGAGGTTGGTGTCAATAACGGCTTGCCAATCACCTTGGGAAAGAGAGCCAATTAGCCCGCCACGATGCAGGCCCGCATTGTTCACGAGGACATCAATGCCGCCCCAACGCTCGGCCACTTTCGCACAAGCATCCGATACGGACGCCGGATCGGTTACATCTACGATAAGGCCCATCGCATTGTCCCCAATCGCCCGGGCCTCATCAAGAACTTTCTCCCCGCGCGCGAAAAGGGCAACTTTATCCCCATGGCTCGCGGCGATCCTGGCGATCGCGAGGCCAAGGCCCCGCGATGCACCAGTAACTACCCATCGCCGCGTTTCAAGCTTTGGCTGTTGAGTCATATCAATCCTGCTTAAAACGCTTGCGTCACGGCAATGCCCCATGTCCGGCTTGGACGCGGTGCCGCATAACTCCAAACGCCCTGAACATCGTAGCCGATCGTCCAGCCATTTTCGTTCGCCAAATTCTTGCCGAACAAGCTAACGGTTGTCTGGTTGAACCGTGCGTTGATGGATGCGTCTACCAAGAATTGGCCGCCGTTCCGCAGGTTTGGATTATTGAGGAACGTGATTTCATGGCCGCCGATGTAACGGACATCGCCTGAAATCCATGCCGACGCATCGTTGCCGATGTCCTGTTCATATGTTCCTCCAAGGCTCCCTGTCCATTTTGGTGCGCGACGGATTTTCAGGAACGAAGCATCTACAGGTTTGCCTGTGCTGTAGATGTCACCGAAAAAGTCCTTATATTTCGCATCAAGATAGCCAAGATTTCCATTGAGCGTGAAGCCATCAAACAACTGTGCTGTCAAATCAAGTTCGAATCCCCTGAACTCAGCTGAGGACGCGTTGATCGTGCGGTTCTCGCGTCCCGTTGATGTGCCAGGTGCTGGAACGTCCAGATCCTGCTGCATATCTTTATACTTCATTATGAAAGCTGACCCGTTCAATCGAACCCGGTTGTCCGCAAATTCGGTTTTGAAGCCGATTTCATAATTGTCGAGTGTTTCAGGATCATAAGGTATGGTTGCCGCACTAAGCGTCGCAGGACGCCCATTGAAGCCGCCTCCACGATAGCCGCGTGACCACAAGCCATAGACCATAGAGTCGTCAGAAAGTTCGTAGCGGAGCGAAACGCGCGGCGTGAACTTTTTCCAGCTTTCCTCGGCGGGCTTCGCCATTTTTATGGTTCCAGGAAGCGTAGCAATTGGGTTTGCTTCAATCAGAGTTCCATAAATTTTTACTGGCAAGTCATTGACGATGCTGGACTTCTTGTCCTTCGTATATCTCGCGCCAACCGTTAGCGTGAGCTTTTCCATGAGATCATAGTCGCCCTCGCCATAGATTGCCCATGACTTGTTGGTCTGCGTGACATCTTGTGCACTGGTAAGCAGTGGCGGTCCAGCAAAGCCGATATAGTTCTTCAGATTGATGGTATATTGCGAATCCCACAGATAGGCACCCAGCACAAATGTTGCTGGACCTGTTCCACCCTTAGTCAGCCGTAATTCGTTCGTGGTCTGGCGCCAGCGCGCAGGCCGATCCGTGTGATACAGCGTAAATGGTGTGGTGTCGAAGTCCTGCGTGATTGTTTCGTCTGTTTTCAACCAGCCGAGAATATAATCGATCTGCATATCGGATCCGACATCATAGGTCGCTTTGGCGACTGCCATGTCGAGCTTAAATGTCGCGTTTTTGTCCAGCCGTCCGTCAGAGACGCTCACATAGCGATCCCCCGATGTGGGAACGCCGGGCTTGGGCGAGCACTGGGCATATGCTTTACAGAACAAGTCGGTCGGCCGATTAACCGCGAGCAATTGTGGCGGATCCTGCTTGGTTTTCTGATGATCGTAGCTGACTTGAATGTCGAGATTTTCGGTCGGCTCAAACAACAGTGCACCTGAAACAGCGTAGAATTCAGACCGCTGCCCTGGTTGTTTAAAGAATTTATTATACATATAGCCGTCGGACTTTTCATAAGCGCCGCTGACTTTGACCGCTACATTATCTGTCAGGCCGGTGCTGGTAACGCCTTCGATCTTGAATGTGTCAAACCGACCGTAAGTCGCGCGTGCCTTTCCAGTAAGATCATAAGTTGGTCGCGAGCGCGCGAGATTGATTACGCCACCCGTGGCGTTGCGTCCGAACAATGTTCCTTGTGGTCCACGCAGAACCTCAACACGATCAATATCGATCGCCTTGAGCAAACTACCTGAGCTCTGCCCGATGTAAATATCATCAAAAACAACGCCGACGGCTGGATCGACTGACTTTTCGACATCCCCGACGCCGATGCCGCGGATATAAATAGCGGCAACGCCGCCCGGACCTTGCTGCGTATCATCAATAACGATGTTCGGTGATGCGCCGGCAAAGTCACGTATGTCGGAATCAAAGCGCCTTTCCAGTTCGCCAGCAGATAGCGCGCTGACCGATGCAGGGACATCCTGCATGTTTTCGTCGCGCTTACGAGCTGTAACAAGTATTTCTTCCAACCCCTGCGATTCTGCCTGCGTCTCCGTGTTTGTTTCCTGCGCACTGACTACTGACGCAGGATATAATATAATTGCAGCGGTGGTAAGCAGCCGCGTGATTTTTATACGATCTATCATGATCATTCCTCTCCAAAAACGGGCGCACGATTTGGTCGCGATCTCCCCTACAGATGTCGCAATTTACGCTCCATCTTGCAGGATGCCTCACTTGCTTGTCATCGACAAGTAAATTTTGTAAAAAGAATGAATTATATCAGGATAAGGTTTTTATCCATCTGTATTTAATGGAATAATTCTCATTATTCCCATGCTTGACCATTCTTGCTTGTTCTCAACTAGTAACTATGCAACAAAGATTCGGAAGGGTTATATCAGCCGTGGGAAAGAGTGGCATAAGAGTCGGGCGTCCAAGTAAAGCGGCTCCAAACTCGAGTGGTGCAAGAGGAGCAAGTGAAGTGCAGGCCGTATATGTGTCTGACGCGAAAATACGGAGCGAATGTGCCTGAAAAGCAGGTCGATGAATGTGGTTGGAACCAACAAAGTAAGGAAACTATTTACTGATGGCATGGGATTTTTCAAACGAGCCTGAATTTGAACTGCAACTGGAATGGATGCGCGGGTTTGTTGCCGAGGAGATTGAACCACTCGATCTGGTGTTTCGCGATCCCGGTGCGCATGTTGACCCGCGGTCGCGCGCTGCGCGTATCATGGCACCGCTTAAAGAAGAGGTTAAAAAACGGGGGCTTTGGGCCTGCCATCTTGGTCCCGAACTCGGAGGAAGAGGCCTTGGCCAGCTGAAGCTTGGGCTGATGAACGAAATTCTAGGGCGCAGTCGCTTTGCGCCTACTGTGTTTGGGACACAAGCGCCTGACACAGGCAATGCAGAGATACTTGCGCGCTTCGGCACGCCCGAACAAAAGGCTAAATATCTTCAACCGCTGCTCGATGGTGAGATTGTTTCCTGCTATTCGATGACTGAACCGCAGGCTGGGGCTGATCCTGGCGAGTTCACCTGCAAGGCGCATTTAAATGGCGGCGAATGGGTGATTGAGGGTGAGAAATGGTACGCTAGCCACGCGTGCATTGCTGAGTTCCTGATTGTCATGGTCATAACTGACCCTGATGTTCCGGTGCATGAGGGGTCGACAATGTTAATTGTCCCGCATGACACGCCCGGACTTGAGATCATAAGAAATACCGCCGTTGGTCCAAAAGATGAGATTGGCAGCGGGGTCCACGGCTATCTTCGTTTCACCAACTGCCGCGTACCTCAGGCAAACCATCTTGGTCCAATCGGTGCTGGCTTTAAGGTCGCTCAGTCGCGCCTTGGAGGCGGTCGTATCCATCACGCGATGCGCACTGTCGGAATGCTGAATAAAGCGATGGAATATATGACAGAGCGCGTCGTTAGCCGTACCACTAAGGGCGAACGTTTGGCCGACAAGCAGATGGTCCAAGAGAAAATCGCCGACAGCTATACGCAGATTCTGCAATTTCGCTTACATGTCCTCTATGCCGCATGGCTGCTTGACCGCGATCAGGCCTATACCCGCCCAGTGAGGCGCGAAATCAGTGCCATTAAGGCCGCCATGCCGGGCGTGCTTAAGGATGTTGTGTATCGCGCACTGCATCTGCACGGTTCACTTGGCATGTCGAACGAAACGCCATTGATGGATATGTGGCAATATGTGCCCGAAATGGGGATCGTCGATGGACCGACCGAGGTGCACAAAGTCGGCGTGGCGAAGGACATATTGAGAGATGTTCAGCCGTTCCCTGGGCCTTTCCCGAGCTATCATGTGCCAGCCCGTCTCGCCGCAGCGCGGGAGAAATTCGCCGCATATCTTGACTGATGTGCGATATCTCAAGGAATTGATATGACAGAGATCTCTAATATCGAACAACGTTTAGACCGTGTTGAGAGCCGGTTCGCGATGCATGATTTGGTTAGCGATTATTGCCATGGCTTCGACAAGCGCGACTGGGAACGTTTCAGTGCAATATGGTGGCCCGATGCCACATGGGACATTGGCCCTCCTTTTGGTAGTTTCGAGGGTTTGGACGGCATTGCGCATGTCACCAAGGATATTCTGTGGGACGCTTGGCTTGCCTCCAGTCACTTTACCACTAATCTCGTTATCTCCTTTGACGGCGATGACCGCGCGACCGGCCTTTGTGACGTGGACTGCATTGGCACGACATCAGATGGTCAGGCGCAAACCGTCAGTGCGACTTATTTTGATAGGTTCGAAAGGCGCGAGGGCGTCTGGAAAATCGCGCACCGCAAGGTGAAGATGCACCACTTCAATCCGCTTCCCGGCGTCACCCTGTCGCCGCCTGCATAGGAGCTTTTATGGCTTATTTTGAAACTG
>Ga0209550_10000819_pt1 | contig 29811 bp, 29 predicted proteins | sample LauGreSuBDMM15SN_2_FD_187567 | JGI IMG/M metagenome (GOLD analysis project Ga0209550, IMG submission 187567) | Freshwater lake microbial communities from Lake Michigan, USA - Su13.BD.MM15.SN (SPAdes) (version 5) | ecosystem: Environmental > Aquatic > Freshwater > Lake | place: Lake Michigan... | reverse complement strand
TGTAAATTTAAATTTGTTTTCGTCATTAACGACGAACCAGGTAAATTGATTTGAGAAAATCGAACTGTCGGTTCAGGGAGAGTCAATACCGATTGTAAAGAAAGCAAATCGTTGTTGGTTAATTTTACCTTGTGTGCGTGCATATGACCTCCTTTCATATTTGTCGATTCTAAACGATTTAAACCTAAATTATATTTTTGAATGACAAAACGGCGAGATAAAATGTTCGCACTTTTCGAGACAGAAGAATATAAATCATTCAAATTATTGATTATCACATTCATATCATCTTCGACTTCCTTTTCGAATATGATTTCATTATTTTTCTCAGGATCTATAGAAAAAAAAGGTGTCATTTCAGGATTCAATGAGGAATAAAGTTCAACATATCTGTTTTGTGTTTCACTTCCGTTATTTGTCTTGTATTTGTGGAATTTCTCGTTCATGTTTTTTATCGAATCCATAGTACTGAAAAAGGAGACGTCCAAAGAATCGGGGTTTTCTTCCTTTTCTAAAGAATTGTATACTTTCTTTATGTTTTTCGCAACAAATAAGATCCAGTAGAGTTTATTTTTGAAATTCTTCAAATATTCGACGAGTGGTTTATAATTTGCTGTTTTTTTTAAAATGGAAACAATATTCTTGTTTTTATCAAAAATGGAACCCATTTCTCTTAATTGTAAGAATCGAGTAATCATAATATGAATATTATTGAGGAGTGCATGTGTTCTTTGATGATTCGGGATATTTGATAGTAATTCATCCAAGAGATCATTGGTTTGCACATCAACGTTGTAACGATATTTGTCCTTGTCTATATCCACGTATTCTTGAATTGCTCCAACATAATCGCCGAACTCGATTTGATCCGCTTCTACAATAAGCTGCCTTATATTTTGTTTTAGCTGTTTTGTATCTGGAAAATCTTCCAGATTTTCGAGTTCTCCTAAATCCAAATCATCTTCTTCTGTAATATCGCGGTTTACAGAGGGTTCTTTTACACTACTACTACTACTACTACTAGCGTCAGTCGGTGCGCTTCGAAGTTCAAAACTGTCAATGGGTAATTCTTCTGGAATACCCTTGTAAGCAAAATTGATATAGATGATATCGCCATCAGGATATGTTTTTATTTCAATCATATCTTCTTCTAAATTCGTAATTTCGCCACTAATCGAAAGGGGAATGTCTCCGCCAAAAAAAAGGTTTATCCACTCGCCTGGTAGAAGTTGATTTTGTCTCGCATATCCCACTTCAGGATTTCTAGATAAAAGCTCAATTTCTGTAATTGTTCCATTGTTTAAAACCCCGTCTTGTATTTTTAATTGAACAGGTTTCAATGTTTTTTCATTTATTAATTTTAGTTTCATATTGTCGATATAATCGATAAGAAACACTTCATCATTAATTATATCGCTTGTGGGGTCTTTTATCAAAATAATATCGCCTAATTGTAGTTCAATTGTATTTTTATCTGGAATTTGAGATATATAAGACATTGCCTTATATAGATCATAGAAATTTTTTTATGTATAAATACAACGTTTACATTTATTTTTTATAATACACTTTTTACTTCTAAAAAGAACTTGAACCACAAGATAGCATTTCGTCGCTAATACGTTTTATGACAATATTATTATGTTTTTTGGCATTGTCATATTCTTCTTGTGTTTCGTAATAAAAGTAGGCTTCCTTATTTTTCCCAATAAAGCCAATGGTAACATGATCAATATAATGATACAAAATATTATTGTCGTCGACAAGCAATTTTATATTGTCGTGAATATAGAGTGAAGCGTAAACTATTTTGACAGTCTTCATTTATGTTGAAATTTATAGAAATATGAAAATATAAAAAAAATAAAAATAAAAAATCAATTTTTATTTTTATTCCTTTTTTTTATTTTTATTTTCTTAGAAATCTACTATTTATTTCCCCTTTGGTTCAATAAGAACCAATATTTGCTTAAACGTTTTAATAGATTCTTCAATAACATGATTGAACATGGCATGAATCGTAGTCTTATTCGCCCCTGGATTTTCAAAAGCTAGACGTATAATACTATCACTATCGTGAGGATGCATTTTCTTAAACCCGCAATAGGATAATTCCTTCTTATCTTCATAATAAATGGTGTATAACATGTAATTCAAGATATTTCCAATGGTATAGTCTTCGTTTTCTAAAATAAAATCATAACAATTCTCCATCGTAGTAACAGAAGGTTGAATAGGAACTTCATCTTGGTTCACTTGTAAATTCAGCTTATTTAATTTATCAATGAGTATATTACACGCCTTCTGTAACAAGACATCGTTGTCAAATACGCCGACAGACTGCAGCACAAAATCGAAACTGTTTTTCTTAACGTAACGCAGCGCTTCCAATAATTTCCAATTGGAACTCTCAAATTGAATATCTTCTTCGGGTTTTCCTTCGTCTTTCCATTTTTGCTGTTGTTTTTGCAATTCAACCTTAATAACTTCGGGATCAGGAGTGTAACCGTATGCGCATGTTCCAGCAACGTTAAACATACTGTCTTGTTTCGCAGTACCAATGCTAAATTCACAGGTCAACTTTATTTTTTCACCTAGAATTTGATCCGAAATTTTTGGACGCAACCGTAAGAGATCGATAAAGTATTCCGCTTTACCCGTAGGCGGTGTATAAGGCGGGAAAATGGCCCGCACATCTTTTTCTTCCAAGTAGTTTCCAGTAGTCACATTTTTAATTTTGAAATTTTCGGTAGTCACAAACATCATTGTATCTGTCAAATTTTCTTCATCGATTTCTAAAATATAATCCTTTAGCGGTATTTCCAAGTCAGTAATATGGATAGGAATACAACTCAATCGTTGCTTCAAAATCTCATTATTTAAACGCGATGTATTATCTTTTATAATGGCTTTGTTTTTTTCATAAGGCATCGTTTCAAAAACAACTGTAGGAATATCAGATAATATAGTTCTGCGAATTGCATTTGCAAAACTCACGTCTATACCATATATTGTGAATGTAAGCACGCTATCCTTTTCTGTGTAGTTTTCAATTTTAGGGTTCATGTTATTCTTTATTTATATACTAGTGATATTATGTTTAATCAATTTTTTTACAAAATAACATTTTGTAAAAAAATTAGTTAAAAATACGGATGTAAAAAACTTAACATAAAATAATGAGTTCTATTTTATACTATAGCAATTTTTGCGAACATTCCAAGAAGTTGATACAGACGCTTTCTAAAAGTTCCACTGCAAAAGACATACATTTTATTTGTATCGACAATCGTGTAAAAGATCAAAGTAATAAGGTGTTTATAGTTTTACCAAATGGACAAAAGATTATAATGCCCGAAAATGTCACAAAAGTTCCTGCCCTGCTTTTATTGAATCAAAACTATAAAGTCGTATACGGAGAATCGATTTACGACTATTTTAAACCGCAAGAAGCCGCAGTTATGAAAAAAGCGACGAATAATAATTTAGAGCCATCTGCATTTTCATTTGGAGGATTTTCGAGTAGTGGTATAATGTCTGATAATTATAGTTTTTTAGATATGGATTCCGATTCTTTAGGTACAAAAGGAAGTGGTGGTATGAGACAAATGCATAGTTATGTTAGTTTAAACGACAATTTTACCATATCGACACCTGATGATAACTATGAAGCAAGCGATCATAAAATAAAGGACGGTGAAATGAAAATAGAGGATTTGCAAAAAATGAGAGAACAAGACGTTTCGAATATTTCATACCGCAATTCTTGAAAATAATTAGTTTTTATTAATATTATTTAAAGATATTCAACTTATAATATTAATTATGTCAAATATAGTTACCATTTTTAATACCCATTTTGCAGAGTTTCTACAAGACGTTCAAAATGTATTTCCAGACGATGTTGATATAAAAACTGCGAACAATTCATTGCTTGCAATAAGAAAGGCGAATCCTAAAATTCTCATGAAAATATGGAATAACTATGTCGCAATTCCTTACAAGGATCATATCGAAAGGGGAGACATTGAATTCTTTATTTCGAAGGACTATTCTACCGATTTTAAAAACAATGACCATTCGGATAAAATAATGTCATCAATCAATCGTCTACGGCATCCGATTAAGATGATGAGTGCTGAGAATCGCGCTAAAACAATGAAATACATGCAAAATTTATCAAAATTGTCTCTCATGGGTGTATGAAAATATATATTTTGTATGAAATATATATTTAGATATATGTTTTGTATGAAATAAATAACAGATGGATAATCGCGAAAGAAAATCGACCGACTTTATACTTCCGCAAGGAGTAAAGATTCCTGAAGAATTTTATCGCATTGTAAACGATTTTATAGCCGATATAAAAATTACTTTCCCCGAATATGAGGGAATCATTCAGCGTTGGTGGAAATTCCGCGATTTTACAGAGATTGAAGAAATTGGAGAAAAGGAGAAACAGTTAGCCATGGACAAAGAGAAACGAGTTTTTTTTGTTTTCAAACATTGTGTCAAGGTATTTCCAGAGAGGTTTTTCGATATTTTATATAAAAATGTAGAAATCTTCGACGAAAACAGTGAAATCAATACGGAATTTTTACCAGGAATCGTGTTTAAGCAATTATGGTATTTTGATATTAGCGACAATACGCGAGAGACAATATGGAAGTATTTACAATTGATCTTGTTTTCTGTCATTGGTTCAGTGCAAAACACGAGTGAATTAGGAGATACCGCTAAATTATTTGAAGGCATTGATGAGAACGAGCTTAAGTCCAAATTGCAAGAAACGCTCGAGGGTATGCAAAACGTTTTTTCTTCCCCAGAATCTAAGGAAGGAGTGAATCTTCCGTCTGCCGAGGATATACACGGACATATACATGGTATGATGCAGGGTAAACTTGGGAAATTAGCAATGGAACTCGCCGAGGAAACTGCGCAAGATTTAAATTTAGACATGGAAAATGTTACGAATACCCAAGACGTCTTTCAAAAACTGTTTTCGAATCCTGGGAAATTGATGAATATGGTGAAAAATGTGGGTGGAAAGATTGATGAGAAAATCAAATCGGGCGAAATTAAGGAGAGCGAACTGATAAGCGAAGGTATGGATTTATTGAATAAAATGAAAGGTATGCCTGGTATGGAAAATATGAAAGAGATGTTCTCCAAGATGGGTATGCCTGGATTAGGCAAGGGTGCCAAATTAAATACGGGAGCGATGGAGGCACAATTAGGTAAAAATTTAAAAATGGCACAAATGAAAGAGAGGATGAAGGCCAAGGTGGAAAAAAAGAAAGCGAGCGGATCTGGCCCCAGCGTTACGAATATTCAACCGACCGTTACTGAAGAAGAATTGCTATCTATTTTTAGCACTGGGGAGAAGGTAGAAAAAACACCTCGTACATCAAATTCAAACCCTAACCCAGAAAACAAAAAGAAGAAGAAGAATAAGAAGTAAAGAAAGCCAAGAAATATATCTATAATAAAATTAAGTTATCTTATTATATATAATGACATCACATTTTTGGTCCAATGACCCGACTATATTATTTGATAAAGATCAACTTCTAAATATATGGCCGCAACCTTCGATGACAAGCGATGAAAAGTTTAATGCAATAAGTCGTATGGTTATTCTTTTATCTGTTTTAGGGTTTTTATTTACGTTGCATTTGAATTACTTATTGTTAGGTATTATTGTTCTAGCTGCTATTTATCTAGTTCATCATTCTAAAAAAGGGACTAATTTAGAAACCTTTAACAATCAAATAAACGTGGTTTCTGGAAAAATACCAGAGAATAGTAAAATTACAAATCCAGTTACTTTAGAATCTGTATTAAGAAGTAATTTTTATCCTACTACTAAAAAAAACCCTATGGGGAACGTGTTATTAACAGATATCATGGATAATCCTGATAAAAAAGCGGCAGCTCCATCATTTAATGTAGATGTGTCAGAAGATATTACCCGCACTGCAAAAAAAACTGTGCAGTTTTTAAATCCTGGAATTAAAAATACTAACAAACAATTGTTTGGTGATTTAGCATCAAATTTTGAATTCGACTGGTGCATGTGGAATTTTTACCCGACCGCAAATACGAGAGTCTCAAATGATCAAGGTGCATATGCAAACTATTTGTATGGTAACATGCCTTCAGCTAGAGATGGCGATCCATTTGCTCTGGTTCAGGATAATCAGCGTTACATTTTGATATAATAAATTAGCAAAATAAGAAGCAAAAGTAAAAGAAGCAACAAAGGAAAAAGAATAAAAGAATAAAAAAATAAAAAATAAAAAATATAATCCTCTATATATATATTAGAAAAATGGCATATGTTTCAAACTATACCTTTGATAACATCTCTAGGATAGGAAATGACCAATGTTGCATCGATCAAAATACGATACAGAATTCTCAATCCTCCAATTATTTACTGCAAAACTATTTCGCCAAGGATTGTTCTATGAATAATGTCAAGGCTTTAGCAACTTCCCAGCCTGGAGTAAATTATTCAGGAGGATATGGTTTAGGCGCAGGTGGGTGCAATGTTGAAGATAGTTCCCGTTTATTATTGGGAGGTATTCAATGCCACCCTCGCTGTCGCATTGATTTGTTTCAAAGACCCTTTTCAACGGTGCCCTTTTTAGGCAGAGGCTCCGTAGACCCGATTTTAGAGTCACAGATTCAACAGGGCGATAGTATCACCAATAAGCGCACGGTTACCAAATTGATGGAAAAGAGCTATTTGAAGTATCATACTGTCCCGCTTATTCCTGAGGTCAAACAAACAATACAAAATCCCGCCAATTTAGTCGAGGGAGTTGCTGCCGAGGGATGGATTCGTGGCGGAGTTCCTAGTCGCGAGCTTACAAAAGATGCCAATTATTATACCACTCATACCCAGCATCAATATATTTAGAATTAAAACAAGGATTTAAAGATTTTTTGGAAAGGTTATATTATACAATACATGATGTATAATATAAATTTTATTGTGAAATATAAACAAATCGAAGAAGAGTTGTTGGAAAAAATTAAAAGGGGCGACCAAGTTTACAGTGAAGAAGATGTACTCGATATCTGCCAAGAGCTGTATCGCCACGAAATATTGTCCGTATTTAATAGTGATAATATCGAAGACTCGAAAATACACGATATTTCCATTCAAGTTTGGAGAAAGATGAAGGAGTATCAACCATTTCTCAACATTTTCGAAAAATACAGAGAAAAAATGATATTTCCCGTTTACGGAAACGACGTGATGTTTTTTATAGGTATTTTTAATTATAATACATTTTACATATTACATCAATGTATATGTCAGTATTTGAACACCAATGAAATTGACTTGCAACTGATTGAATTGTTTCAACAAAAAATAGATGAATTGTGAAAAAAATAATAAAAAGAATATACAATCAAAATCTTTTTAGAGAAAACCTATATAAAGATAAAACGCATGAATCATATGTGTGACTAGGACACACGTAATGCTCTGTTAGCTCAGTTGGTAGAGCAAACGGCTGTTAACCGTTAGGTCGTAGGTTCGATCCCTATGCAGAGCGTCTTCGTATAATAAATTGTTTCTACGATATTTTATTATACTTTATTATTATATGGCATCTACCCGTAATAAAAATACCCCAGGTAATTATTGTTTAGAAGAACGCCAATATTCAGAATCCAGACAATATACTCTTTATGAACATTCCGCTTATGGATCAGCAGTGGATACTCGTTTACCAGGAAACGGTTTGAATCCTGGACAATTTCCAAACAATCAGCTTTCTTCGAATTCTACAGATATCGAATCTTTTCTATTGGGCGTCAATTCTACCAATTTAGTAAAACCACAAGGACCATTGACACCTCAACTTAACTGTTTAAAAACAGCCAATATATTTGAAACACGTCCAGTATACATGCCGAATCCAGTGATCGTAGAAAAAAACCAGAGACCTTTTGTCGTGCCGCAATAAAATAAATGTTCAAAGTTATAAAAATAATAATACAAATGTTTGTATTGTTATTTTTTACTTACAATTCCATTTTCATTTATTATACATATTTTAGTTAAGCTGTTGCAGTATTACAATTTTATAATTGTATTAACAAACGGTTTATAGTCAATATAAATTTCTGGGTTTTCAATCACGTTTTTCATATCCAGATCACTAGGAATATTTTCATCATTTAACTCATAATAATTATTAAAATATCTACGATTTAAATATGTGCACTCAAAAACGTTGGGAATCACAACGCCGTTATGCATTCTAACACCACAACAATTATTGCAGTGGAAATGGACAATGAGAAAATGTTTATTTAATTTATAAAACACTTCAACTTCGGTGTTATTAAATGGAAAATGAAACTCTATAACTATTTGAGAAAATCGCTGTAATTGATTGTCACTCAATGTTTTAATCCAAGGTATTTCATAGCCTTCAATATCCATTTTTAAAAATATATTATTATAGCTATCAATTAATGAATGTAAATCAGTATTTTTATCATCGTTAAAATTATTAATATTTTTTTTAATATATGTTATGCTAGTATTATCAAACATAATATTTTCAATTGTTCCGTCATAAGCATAACATGGTGTGCTAGTATATTTTTTACAAAATTCATCTTCGAAAGATATGTCGTCACTTATTCCACAGCTTAATAATACTTCATATTTTATATTTGGTATATCACAGACTACATACCCTCCATCAAAATCCTTTCCAATTCTAACTTTATTGAAAGGTGATTTATAACAAGTTAAAATTAAGGGATTAAATCCGTTACAATAATTTAACATTCCATTCCCAACTGAAGAATGAAATAGTCCAATTATAGTTCCTTGCTTAACTAACGTTGGTTCTGCCCAATATACATCACTAGTTTTAAGGGGATTGTTTAAAAAATAATCAATTGGTTCATTTATTTTATTCCCAAACGAATAAAAATAATTTATTAATTTATCAGCACACTTACTAGATATCATGTAAGAATCTGTACATTTACATTTATTTTCACCATGATATTTATATATATTACAATTTCTTCTAATAAGAGATGGGTTTATATGATGTTCAGCTATATTACAACCATCGCCGATAAAAACTGCGTCATAACCTAGGGGGATTTGTTTAATGTATGAATGTATTATGGTAGAAAAGTCGTCGCATAAAATAGCGTCATCTTCGAGTATTAAATTATATTCGTAAGCATTTTTTGATATTTGTTTATAGGCATGCATATGAGATAACAAATTAGCAATTAATGGTTTCGAAAAATTATCTTGAAATGGTAATAAATCAGTTTCTGTAAGCTCATCTCTATCAATTGTTATAAATTCATAATTTGTAATTTTCTCTCTTTCAAATTGTTTTAACAAATATTCTTTGCGTTCAGTTAATTTTTTGTAATGAATAACATATATTTTTATTTGAGTTTTATTTTTTAATGTGATGTTGTCAAATAAACTATGTAAATTATAAAAAAGATTACATTTATTTGAAATTCGGTCTGTATAAAAATTATTATTATATTCCTTTTGGTTCAAAAATATATATTCTAATAATTTAATATCTTTTTCTAAATCACCAGTCAATTCAATAACATTGTCAAAATATTCGCTGATTTTTTTACACCCGTAATAAATTGAGTTTACATTCGATAACAAAGGATTGATGATTTTTTCTGTAAAATAATTATTAGATAATGTATTTTCAATACAAATATTAAATTTATATTCTTCAAATGGAATAGTTCCAAATGGGTTGTGTATGGTATCGGCGAGGGGAAATTTAATTCTAGAGTCATTATAATCTTTATATAACGACACACCATGCCCATATATATCAATCGGCAAATTCGTATTTAAAATTGCATCTACTAATTTATGTCTATATTTATGACCTGGCATAAACAATTTCGAAGAAATAACAATTGAGCAAAATTTTATTTTTTGAACGTCGTGGAATTGTGATTTATTATGAAGTACAAAACCATTTCCTTCTATAAACGGTTCTGGTAAATCATTTTTATCTCCAATAAAAAATTTTGATATATTTTTTTTAGCATATTCAATAAAATTTATTTTGTCAACATCATCAATAAATAATAAATCTACAGGTTCGTGCGCTAAACCGATAACATTTTCTTTGGGTATATTCAATGTTGGCATGTAATTATTAATAATTATTGCATGAGTGTAATTATCTTCGTTCGTTATCCTTATTTTTTTGGTATACATATTTTCCAAGTTATCTATAGAGAAGAATTCTTCTAAATTACTACTAACTCCATTTTTCGCAAAAATTCTTAGATATATTTCATCATTTTTCTCAGTTTCGTTTCGTTTACTGCATTTTACAGTTTTTATATATTTCTCAAATTTTTCTACATAGCTCGTTCTTTCATCTTGAATTTCTTTAAAATTTATATCACCGTCTATGTTAATTGGTTCGTCACTATCAATATCAAATTCTAAAACATTTTTAAGTTTAAAAAAACGGTTAGAAGATTTTCCAATAATTAATTTGCATAATGACGAAAGAGCAATTGCGCTACTACCACTAGATCCTAATCCTGTATTGTGATAGTAATTTTTATTATAATTACTTAAAATATATGAGGTATTTTTTAATATATCTATCATATCAACCGCATTCATATTTCCAAATATATTTATTTTAATTTTAGAATCGATCTGTGATGCATCAAATAATTCGGGATCTCTTGTTATTAAGTTTAAATTTATTTCATTTTTAGAACAAATCCTATTTATAGTTTTATAGTCCCATTCTGCCACTTTTCCATTGCCGATAATAGTTATAATATTATTTTTATTTTTATTTTTTTCAGTAAAATCGACTAATGGATAGCACGCATATACATATTCTAATATACTATCTTTAAAATTTGCGACGTTTAAATAATGTTTATAATTTGGATTGCGAATTTGATAATAATGATTAATAGATATTACGTTGTCTTTTATCCACTCCTTTTTAAATAGCGGCTCGTCGTCTGTTGTTATAAAGATAAATTCGTAATAATTATTATTTGATTTTTCACAGTCAAATTCATTATAATCTATAAATGAAATTATCCCCTTAAATAAACCATTATAAAAGTCAAACCAACCCAAGTTATTCGAAAAATTCGTATAAATATCAACATGATAATTATTCTTTTTAGCATAATTCAAAATATAACCAAACATCTCATAGTGAAATGGAAAAGAATTAAATATAGCTAATTCTCTGTTACTTTTCATCTTGTTGTTTATAAAAAGATAATCGGCATCTGGCCCATTATTCGAAAATTTTTCTTCCACAATTTCCCAACCGTTATTATTTAAGAAATCTATAGTAACGCGAGATAATGGCGCTCCTCTATTGTACTCTAAATGTTGTAATTCTATTATTAAATATTTTGCATGATTAATTACATTCATACCTCCTTTTAAAATATCTAATTCAGCGCCCTGAACGTCAATTTTAACCAAATCTGGTAAAATATAATTATTTTTTTTCACGATGGTTCCTAATGTCATTGAAACTTGTTCTGTGTAAGAATCTTCTGGAAAAATAGTAGCGGAATTATGATGGCCAATTTCTTTGTAATATGAATTTCCAGCAGGATTTTCTTTATTTTCATAAAAGTTTACAATTTTATTGTCCCTGTCGCTTAAAACTCCAATATTATATTTTATGTTTTGCGATTTATATAATTCTTCCGCTTCTTTAATTGCGTCAAATGCAATAATTTCTGTATTTTTCCATATTTTTGAAGCCTCTTTTGTCCAATGTAGAGCATGTGCACCAATATCATAAATGACATTTGGTGTGAAATCTTTACTTAATCTTGACAGTAATTTTACATGAGCGTCTGGCATAGAAATAGTTTCATATAAATAAAACATTCTTTTTTCAACCGCTGACAATTGTTTTATATTTATATTATCTAGTTGAAGTTCTTTTGAAAAAATCATATTACACCATTCGGTTGCTCTATTTTTCCATGAACAAGACATACCGTATTCTTTTCCTCTTTGTTTTAACTCGCATTTTTGTTTCATAGACAAATTTAATAATGTATCTATTTCATTTCCTTCAGCAATAGGCATTCCATAATCCCCTACAGTATTTACCAATCCTGCAACTGGATAATATAAACAAATAACCTGTGAAGCTAACATTTCGAGCGAAGTAATGCAAGACGTTTCTGGAAAATAACTAGGATACAACCAATATTCTGCAGTAGACATCAACTTATATAATTCTGGACGATTTAACTTACCGAGATGTTTGATACTTGGCGTTTGGGTTATGTATTCTAAATTTTTATAGTCTTCTTCAGTGTTGGGAAATTTATTATAGGACGAAATGGTCAATTCTGCATCAGGCAAATTTTCCAAAATACTCGGCCATAATTGAATTAATTTGCTAAGCCCTCTTTCACTGCACGAAGTATAAATAAATTTATTACTTTCTTTTTTATTGTTAGATGTAAATAGTTCGACCTGAATTCCATTGTTAATAACATTTATCTTATCTGCTAATTCAGGATACAAAGAGAGAAAACGATTTTTATGCCATTCCGTTTGACAAACACACCCTGTTATTTTTGAAGACCATTTTGACAAAATATTTGTAACAGATATGTCTGCGCCATGTGAGTATAGTTCTATATCATGTCCCCAAATAAACGTTTGATACGCTGAAAAATTTTTGTAAACCTCATAGAAATGTAAATATCTTGAAACAATGATAGTATGAAACGCATTCGTTTTTATCAAATGTCCCAAATTTTGTAAATTCACATAGGTAACATTGTCAACTTTTTCTTCTTTCACAGATCCAGAGACATAAATTTCATATTCCTTTGGAAAACTTTTTGATAAACATGATGCGGCAGTTTCACTTCCACCTAGTGCATTTTCAAGACTAAATGAATAGTTCCATTCAAACGGCGCATATCCCGTATAAATCAATATCTTTTTACTCTTGGAACACTCTTCTCGAGAGAATTCAGGTTCAAATTTTGGAACAATTATCCCAAATTTTTCATAATTATTCATAAAATCGTGATCATAGAGCGGATAATTATTGGCGAGCAAAAAACTGACATAACCGTTGAATAGTGTTTTAAATTCATTAAGGTCCTCACTTTTTATTTGTTCTGTAAAAAATTGTAAATTGAATAGCATATTTCCCACAAAAAACTTATTAAATTCATTGTGTTTTTTTTCAAAAATAATTCGAAACATATACACTCCTGTATCATAGTCCTTAACATGGTGTGCAACAATAATCATGTAATAAGGTAAAAAGAAATTTGCTTTGCTACAGTCTATAAATAGCTTGTTTTCCAACCCATTAGTCAAATATGTATCATAAAACGGTTTTATCACACTATAATACGCATATGCGTTTTCGTTTAGTCCGCTACAACAATAATGCTGAATAAGTTCATAAAAACACTCGACCCTCTCTTTATCATATTCCGCCGATTTAACCAGGTAGAAAAACCCAGTTTCTTGTTGCTTTAAACATTTATAACAATTATATATCCTTAGACAAGAAACATATTTTTCTTGACACCAACAACCACTTTCAAGAGTCTTTTTATACCATTTGATTGCGTCTTCGTATTTTCCACAATCGTAATAACTATTTGCGCAATAAAACCCATATCTATTATAAATTGAATCGTTATTGTTTACTGCTTCGTCATATGCTTCTTCTAAAATTTTTGCGTCTTTTAAGTATTTATTTGAATCCTTACTCCTGTCTCCAGATTTACCTGAAAGTGTATAATAATTTCCTCGAATTATATCCGTACCATTTGTTGGTTCCATGCACCCTATAAATTCATGCAGTACGCCAAAGTATTTCCATTTTTTCTGGTTATTAATAAGCTGTGTTCTCGTATAACTTATTCCACTTGCGTCGCCAAATTGGAAATGGTATGAATCGAGAACTAATTCTGGCAATACAAAATCGCCACATAATTCATCGTCTGCGTCAAATACAAGTAAGTATTTGCTTTTTTTATAAGCGTGTTCTAATGCTTTGGTTCTGTTATGACCGAAGCCTTTCCATTCATCGTCGAAGATTTCGCCGCAAATATTCACTTCTTTGAAAAAATCAAGAATTATTTCTTTGGTATTGTCTGTTGATCCTGTATCGGAAATAACCCAATAGTCAAACTTAATTTTTTTTAGTAACTTCTCTAGAGTATTTCTAATGATATGAGACTCATTTTTAACAATCATATTTAAACATAACGAATAATGATTGTTTTCTAGTTTATTCATTATAACAAATCTAATGAATAAATTTGAGTTATTTGAACTTATAATTATATACTTATAGATAACTAAATAACAAATTATTACACTAACAGTAATTTTCTGTAATCATTAAAATCGGTTTCATAACTATAATTGTTAACAATTTCAAGAACGGTATCGTCTATTACAAGATCAAAGGGTTTGATATTATACAACATACAAACTCCCCTATACCACGAGTTGTCGTAAACTTGAAAATCAAAATTCTCCTTAAAATTCAACAATAGATAATAAAATACTTTCCAAACATCACCCGTCCACGGCTCTCCGTATTTTAAAATCCCATTTTCATAATAGTGCTTTTCTGGTATTTTCCTCTGTTCTCTTTCGTTAAATGGCAATATGTCATCAATAAATATTATTCCGTTTGGCTTGATATACCGTACCGAATTATAAATATCTTTTATCATGTATTCGATTTGATGCATGCCATCTATAAAGATAATATCAAATCTATCATTTCCTACTACATCTAATTGTGCAAAATAAGCATCGCTCGTTTCTTTAATCAATTGGATATTTGAAAATTCCCCAGTGTTTTCAAATTTTGGATCGGGATCCACGCCAATTTTGTGTAGAGCATTTACATATTTAATTGTTATTCCATATTCAACTCCTATTTCCAAATAACTATTAATAGTACCTCGTTCACTTATAACGCTATTAATTACATCATGACGTGAGTTATAGATGGTAATAAATTTATTTGTATTATTTGTATTATTTGTATTATTTGTATTATTTGTATTGTTGCTAACATTATTTATAAGTATCTCATGTTGACAATTGTCATTTGCATACAACATTTTAAATATTTTTACAAGTCCATCGTTATTACAATCTAACAGCGAATAACATTTCATTTTATCAAAATATTTTTCGTCAATAATTTGCGTCATTTGATCTATGGAAAGAGTATTTGATAAAAATACAAAATCGCAACGAGTATTTTCATATAATTTTACTAATTCTGGATTGTGAATTTCATCATTGATAATGCAATATTGTTTATCGTAGTCGTAATTTATAATATTATTATGCTTACAATGTTTATATTCTTCTTCTCTTTTCCAAATGTTAGAATGATGAGCAATATATTTGGGATCTTCGTACGCATTCACCTGTTTCATAGTATTATGAACATCGTATTCTTTAAAATAAATGGGTGATATATAATTGGGTCCAAGTCGATTGATTTCCTTATTTCGAATGTAAGAAAAATTATTACCATTGTTATTCATATATTGAATATATTGAATCTTGTTATTTTTAACAACTTTATACTTTGTTAGCGTGCGAAGTAAAATTTCGTAATCGTCACAAATCGGTAATCTCTCCGAGTAATTTTCACATTCCATTAATGCAGAACGTCTCCACATTCTGGGGTGATTTGGAAGACATACTAAATGCGACAATGTAATGTTATTGATATTCGCAGTTATAAAAACAGGTCTCCACACATTCTTTATTTTCTGATAATAATAGGAAGAATACCCTTTACATATTACTCCTCCCTCGTATTCAAAGTTTCTTCCATCACGATACATGTTGATAAAATCAGCATAAACAAATCCAATGTTTTCATCTTGTTCGAAAATATTATAAGCATCCGTTAAACAATCGCACAATATTTCATCATCATGATCCATTTCTAAAACATATTTTCCTCGACATAACGAAACTGCTTCGTTTTTAACATTCCCAATATTTCCACTATTTTCTTGGCGTTTATACAGTCTAACTCTTGGATCGTGGGATAACGTTTTCTTTAAAAAAACAAAATGTTCGTCCTCGGGACTATCGTCCATGATTACCCATTCCCAATCATCTAAAGTTTGTCCTAAAATTGATTTATAGGCAACATTAATATAATCATAACTTTTATAACATGTTGTAAAAATCGAAAATTTGGGTCGTGTACTTTCTCTCTTTCCAAGTGTTGTAAAAATGAAATTGTAACTAGAATTATAATTCACTTGTTCAATATTTGTAAAATCACTGACTGTTTTAAAAATCCACGATTTACAAAATCTCGAAGGCATTTCCTTGATCAGATATTTATACTCACTTAGTTCCTGTCCTACAGTGAGTAATAATTGATAATTTGAATTGAACAATTTTTTTAAATCTTCAACATTGTCTGTTATATAAAAAGAACAATCAAATTTGTTTTTGTTTTCCTCGATAAAATTATCTAAAAAGGAGTAAGTTGTATGGCGAAATAATAATATTAGCGGATATTTGCTCATATTATTAGAGTTTAAGAAAAGAAAGATATGGTTGTAACGCGAAAAAAATAAATACATTATTCTTAATATTCGGGATTATGTTTCTTAAACAAACAACCCTGGGGGCTAATCCCCTTTACATCATTTGTGACAATTGTAGGATCCTGAAACTCGCAATTTGTCAACCATATTTTTATAACGCAGAAATTTTTTTTGGGAGATATTGTGATACCAGTTACATTATCTACAAAAGAAGGATTTGAACTTATAGTTTCTCCTACAAGAACGTAGGAAAGTTCGCGCCATACTTCATAAACACTTTTATTTGATATTTTATAAGAAAAACAACCGCCTTCTCTATTATTTACATCCTCCCACATTGGAGTAATTCCGTCTCTCATTACGAAAAGCATGCAATTTTTAACGAGAATATCGGGCAATGTTTCACAAATTGCAATCGTATCCTCTGCGCTCGTAAATTTAAAAATAGGCTTATAACTCTTGAGGCTCCAATCAGTATCGTGCGGTAAATGGGCCCATAAATTCCACTTTCTTCTTAAATTATGTACAATTTCATTTTCAATAGTATTATTTGCAATAGAATTCATTGGAACTTCACTTTGCGAAACAATCATCTGTATAGTATTTATTCAATTTTATTTAAATTATTTTTACAATATAATCTAACATTTATCATAGATCTACTCTTTGCTCTTTATTTCATAGGAATCTTTATGAATGATAATCTCATGACTTTCATTCAATTCTTTCATTTCTGCATTTTGATCGCATAATAATAGGGTATATTTAAAATCACTTGTTTCATTAATCTTCAAATTCAATACATTTTTCATGAAATACAATAAAAATGATTGATCAATGATATTATTTACAATATAATAATTGTGTTCTTTGGTTTGCAGATTAATATCATATTCAATATTGTTGAAAGTAAGAGCTAGAGCCAAAAATTTTATATTTGAAACATTGTAACTAAAAATCTCAGGAATATCATAATAATAAATGGCGTTATTGAATGGATAGTTACTGCAGTCACTATATATCATGAAATTATAATCTTTTTTATCTTGGTCGATTTCTAATAATTCATTAAAATTGCTACTGATCATTTTTTTTAGAATAAGCGATCCGTCTTTATAAAACTGAACTGGATTCAAAACGTTTGTCTCATTAATTACATTGTATTTTTTCAAAATAGTTAATACACTTGTAGAAGTTAATTTTACAAAGGGATATACATGTTTATATATGCGAATTCCCATAATTTGTACATTGCTGTAAATATATATGGTGGTGTAAGCGATGTTGGTATACTGTTCATTAAATTCTCCTTGGTAACTTTTCTTGCAAAATTGGTAGACAACGATGGCAGTGCAAACGCGATAAAAGGCTTGCATCATATTTTCTAAAAACATGATTTCTTATATACATAATTTATAAAGATGAATATTTAAATCGTTTTTATACACCTTTGAACATTTAAATTCGCACAAAAAGTGCTAAAAATAAAGCGGTTCAAAGTTTAGGTTTTTCATACCTTATGTATATTTTGTTTATAGGAACTCGTTAAAGAACCTTGATTACTTTTTGTTTCTCTACATAGATAACTTGGTCTTTCTAAGTTATGTATTGCTTGATATGATATCTTGTAGATATTTGATGAACCATTACGGTCTCTATTCCACGTACCACAACCGCTCTTACAGCGTAATAGCCCGTGAACCAACCGCATTTCATCTTTGTTTGGTCTTGGATTTTTTCTTACCATATATTTCTCACATACTCCTCCATGACAATTGGAACATTTACAAGAAGTTCTAAACTCATCAACCAAATACACTTTATATTTATTATTGCGAAGCAAACTTCTCATTCCTATTCCTAATGTTGGTTCTTTGTATTTCATTTGCTTTCTCTGTTCCCAATCTCCAATACAAATAACAACATCATCTGGATTACCATACATCTTCCTAAAATCATTAATCATCTTTTGTTCGTTGTGTTTGATATTAATATGCCTTCCAAACTTTAATTTACGGAACAAATGCTTCGCATAAAATCCAAACAACATATTATTTATTCTGTTCTTTTCATTTATGTATGTCTTGAACTTATCTATTTGAAGTGTCTTGCGGTTGTATGTGGACAATTCCGTTTCATATTCAATAACACTTTTTCCTTGTATTTTATTTGTTTTCATCGCTAAAATGATATTATTGTATTTCTTCATTTTGGTTTCTTTTCTTCGTTGGTTTTGTGAATACCGAAATACATTCGCATCTTTGGAATCATCATCTACACAATAAATCAAATCTTCCTTACCAGGGTCAATACCAACAATTTTCTTGTCTTGCAGACCAGAATAATCATTCAATTCATCAATATACAATTCACGAGACATACATTTTTTTGCACTTGGTAATCGTTTTCCTACCAAATCTTCTCGTAAAAACAAAATGCTTGCTCCAACTCCATCAGTAGAAATCATATGATGGAATGAATAACCCGTCTTTGTAAATAATTTTCGTTCTGTGCGAAAAAAGAATCTCCATATTTTATCCTCGTGTTTTTTAGTGTTCCCTTCATCATTGTAATCTCCTTTGTTTCCTTGTTCTTTTCGTAGAAGCAAATGAACCAAAGTAATTGTATCCAACCTAATATAATTGGGCGTTATTCCGTTCCGTAAAGGAAACACATTGCTTACGGTGTCTAACTCATTTTCCACTTGTTTCATAATAGTAATCATACAAGGAAAATAATCCATTGGTTTACATTTCAAATCATAATAGATGCTTTGTTTTTGGAACTTTTCTTTGGTAGGAAGAATATGTTCCTTTTGTTGGGTAATCCAATTATGATAATACGGTTGTGATGTGTAAGCAATATTATTGTCCACATTCAGTAAATCATTCTTTATTTTTCGTAATTCTTTTTCCAATTGTCTAATTCGTGCTTCCTTTTCTTTTTTGGTAGGAAAGATTTTTCTTATTTTCTCAACAAGCATCTTTTTTTTCCAAACCACATTTACAAAACGTTCCACATAATCAACATAATGAAATTGGATGTTATTTTCATACATAGTAATAATATCTTCAGTGAGGTATGCTAATACATTGCTCATATAAGTATAATCCAATTTATCATCTTGAACAAGTGGTTTGTAATGTTCGTTATAGAACATAGTAAGTTTTTCTTTCAATTCAACCGTATCCTTATTAGGCGGTCTTCCTCGTTTCTCTTCCTTTACGCCACATATAACTTTCATAATTGTATTTATCAATTTCGTATCAATTATTGGTAAAGTTTGATTATGCGTATCATAATGATGAAGCAAATATAATTTTAGGAATTGTAGAGTATGAATAACAATCTTATGCGCCTTGATAACAACATCATTTATTTTGGTTGCGTTTATTTCAGGGTGTTTCAGTATGCTCTTCAGTGAAGTTTTGATGGATTTAAAAAACTCTGGTGGTTTTTCTTTTTCTCCCATTCTATATTATACCTAAAGATAATATTTTATATAGTTTAACTAAATTAAACTATATAATTTTCCTAAATGTTTTCCTTTTCGTTTTTTTCTTCTAATTTTGCTTTTTTATTCAAATATGCGGTTCTAGCCCATTCTTTTTTTTGTTCAGGTGATGGAACATAAACATATTGTGTTTTTTCTTTATATTCCTTAACTCTTTGTATATGTGCGTCTTTATTATTTTCATAATATATTTTATTTTTTACAGGGGATGTATATTTCTTAAGATGTTCTTTGGTCTTAATTAATTCTTCTTTCGTATTTTGTAGTTCATCTTCTGTAATTTTTAATTTGTTTATTAATTCATCAACATTCATAGTTAGTATAGTATGATAAATATTTTTATGTAATTTATCACAAAATATTTATTTTCGTATTTTGTGCGAACTTAAATGTTCAAAGGTGTAAATAGATTATTTTATACAGCCTTGATTATTACAGGCCAACATTCGGCGTAAAACTCTCATATTGGGGATCAGTGGAATAAAATTGTGGACTTGAAGGAGTAACTGTCTGATTATTTGTTGGTGTATTAGTATTTGTTTGCGCACTTGTAGAAAAGATCAAATTACCACCTTTTACTTGATTTTTATTTAATTTTCCAGTTGCTGCGTCTAGACCAAATATGTAGAGTAGTACAGTTGTAATAACCGTCATGAAAATAAATGGAATGAATACAATTACCCAAGATATGATCCCCATACCTCTTTTACATAGAACATCTAATAGAAATGTAATTAATATCGAGACGACTCCTTTTAAAATTGCAGTATTGTATAACCCTTTTACGATGTCAATAATAATTTGAGTTAATGAAAATATAATATAAATCAATGCTGGCGAACATAGTGTCATTATATATATTATTGCGAAAAAATTGCTTCTCCTTCCTTTATAATTCCAATTTGTTTTCCTGGTTCGCCAGTTTCATCTACTTCGTATAATATACCATTCTCCTCGTTGTTTGTAAAATAGGTTACATCGTCGATTTCGATTTCGAAAACTTCTTCGTCTTCTTCTACATCGTCCTCTAGTTCCTCTTCCTTTACTTCTTCTACATCGTCCTCTAGTTCCTCTTCCTTTACTTCTTCTACATCGTCCTCTAGTTCCTCTTCTTCTGGTTCTTCCTCTTTTACTTCTTCTACATCGTCCTCTAGTTCCTCTTCTTCTTGTACTTCTTCGTCCTCTAGTTCCTCTTCTTCTTCTAGTAGTTCTTCATCCTCTTCTTCTACATACGATAATTCATCAATCTGTAATTGGATATGTTCTTCGTTCGAAAGAATACAATCTCTTAATTGAGAAATAATTTTTCGAAGCGGTTCTATTTTTTCCTCTAAAAGAACATTTAATTTTTCTTCTATTAATGTTTCGATTAGTTTGTTTTTTTCATCTATTGTTGCCTCATAACGAGCAATTACATTTTTAACCACAGGCAAATTTAAAATTGCCATATTCATTTCCATACTCTGTTTTTCTAAAACGTCGAATTCACGTCTTATAGAAGAATTTATATGCTTCATGCTATTTTCAATGTCTAGATTTATTTCCATTACACTACTATAGCACAATTCGTTTAATATGATTTAAAATATAATTTATAAAATGTATATGGACGAAGACATACATTTTATCATGAGACAAACGAATTATACCTTAGAAGAAACGCGTGAAAAGTTAGTAGTTCACAATAACAATCGTTTAGATGTTATTAAAGAGTATATTGGAATTCCTATTCAAAAAACAAATCCCCAAATAAAATCATTAAATCAGGAAATTTACAAACAAATACGCCGCGAATTAGATGTTTCTATGAAGAACTACAATGAAAAAAATCCGATTAACATAGATCATGCGATTCAAAATTTCAAGGAAAGTGATCAAAAACAGAACTAAGCTGTTTGAAACATTCCAAATTTTTCATTTATTATAGTCGATTTAGTTTGCTCCTTACGTTGCATCTTTTTCTTTATTTGATAATTGTTAGATGGAATTATTTTATTGTTTAAAATAAAATCATCGTTGTCCTCGTGTAGTTCAGGAAGAATACGCGTAAGAGGTTTATCCACGACCAAAAACAGACGCTCATTTTTGAACAAGGAACGATATTCTTGAATACTTAAGTTACCATAATATTTATCCAACATATAATACGGATTAGGAGCTGGTTTTATGTTTTTGCTGTAATTGAATATTTTAGCATAAATATGATTTATAAAATGATATCTCTCGAATTTGGTAGAACTGTCGATATTCTCTTCCATCAAATGCGCGACTGCACATTCTGGACTACAAAAACAGCCGTATACATGATAAGAATCTTTGATAAAATGTTTCGGGATATAAATCGGCGGACTATCGAAATCATAGGTACACCAAAAGCACGCCGATTTCTTATCATTCACGTTATTAATATGTAAATTGTGCTGCAATTGTTTTATTTTTTTCCATATTTCTTTATAGTCGACATCATTTTTACTAGAATTATCTTCTTCTTCCTCTTCTTCTTCAACACTTAGATTGTAGTTATTCGAATATTGATTCGCTAGAACTTCATAATTTAGATCATTGTTTGAAAAATTATAAGATTCTACATCGCCTTGGTTAGATTCTCCGTTTAGATCTTTCATTGAACATTTTAAATGTAAAATAATATTGGGCTTATTATTTTGTTGATTTACCACAGCAGCTAATTCTTGTATGATTTTACCTCCTTTGGGCTTTCTTCCTCTTTTTTTGGAAGGTGGTTTTTCCACAACAATTGTATTTTCACAATTTACTTCTACTGCAAACTCATCTCCTGTCAAAGTCGCCTCTGTAGAAGGTGTTTCACTTATGACAATTGCATTTGCTGCTAAAGCAGCGGCCGCAATATCTGCCTTCGATTTCCTCCCACGTTTCGCTTTGATTATAGGTATGTCGCTCATTAAATAACTTAATAGAGGTTATGGATTTAAGTTGTTTTTTTAAGTTAATAAGGGAACCTAGGTTCCCCTATGACCCCTCCTTTTTAAGGGAACCTAGGTTCCCCTATGACCCCTCCTTTTAAGGGAGCCTATTTATAGTCTTTTAAGGGAACCCAGATTCCCCTATGACCCCTCCTTTTAAGGGAACCTATTTATAGCCTTTTAAGGGAACCTATTTATAGTCTTTTAAGGGAACCTAGGTCCCCCCTATGACCCCTCCCATCAAAATTAGGGAGGATACTGCTAAATATAGTCTTCTACAACCGCGCTATTTATAGTCCTCTATGCGCCATCCCATTAAAAAAGGAGGGGTCATAGGGGAACCTGGGTTCCCCTAAAAGCACATTCTACACACAGGAAGGTAATTCGTCGATCCAACCACCGTCTGTTCTTTTTCGTCAGTAATCCTTTTCGAAAATATACCCACAGTTCCATCTCTGCAAATACTGCATAAGGAAACGAGTTTTGTAACTTTATCGCATAAGGGTATCAAGTCCAAAATCTGCCCAAATTTCTTTCTTTCAAAATCTCCGTCGAGTCCAGCAATATATATTTTTTTATGATCATCTAACATTTTACTAACCATTTCAAATAAATCAGGAAAGAATTGGCCTTCATTGATCAACACTACTTCGGCGCATTTATACTTTTCTACAATATCTTGGGAATCCCATATATTCGCAAGTTTGTTTAACTGAACACATTCAATCATCGTTTTATCATGAGTCGACATCATTTTGTTATCGTAACGAATATCCACAGAATGATTCAATACGATTACAGGTATATTGCAAAATGTATATTGTTTATACATCTCTATCAATTTAGATGTTTTTCCCGAGAACATCGGCCCTATGATGAGTTCTAAATAACCTGCGCTATGTTGTTTCATTTTGTCTTTTATTGTTTAGTTACAAATTATTTATATTGTAGTTTGCGTTCAATTTTTATTCATATAAAAATTGAACTCATCGTGTTTTTATTTTATAGATGTAACATATACAAAAGTTGCAAAAAAATGTTTTTACACTTATTATTACTTATCCCTCTAGTTATGGCGAATAATCCTAATTTCATGATTCATCTACAACGTGTTCACAAATATAATGTGAAGAATATAAAAAAGAATTTCTTGATATATAAATATACAATAAGAGACATAATTAAAAATAGCTGGATAACAACAAATATTAGACCATTCATACCCATAGACGACGACGAATCCCACTTATTTGTTCATATAACATCGTTTATCTAACAACATTCGAAATAGAAAATAAATAAAAATAATACATAAAATAAATAGTTAAATATTATTTATTTTATTCTAACAAATGAATCATTCCGTCCCATGGGTAGAAAAATTTCGACCCACTGATTTTGAGCATATTGTTCTAGATCCTATGAATAAAATGATACTGAAAAACATAATAAATACATCTTTTTTCCCGAATTTACTCTTATACGGTCCTCCTGGAACGGGGAAAACGACAACGATTATTAACTTAATCAACAGTTACCAGGAAAAATTACAGCAAAAACACAAGGGATTGATTATTCATTTAAATGCGTCGGATGAACGCGGAATCGACATTATCCGCAATCAAATCAATCAATTTGTGAATTCAAAGACACTTTTCAATGAGGGCATGAAATTTGTCATCTTAGACGAAGTCGATTATATGACGAAAAATGCGCAGCAAGCATTAAAGTCGCTTATCCAAAGTTATTCCAATACAGTACGCTTCTGTTTGATGTGCAACTACATATCTCGCATCGATGAGGGGCTCCAGAACGAATTTATAAAATTGCGTTTTAATCAGCTGCCGCAAGAGGACATCATTCTTTTTCTAATGAAAATCGTTGACGAAGAAAAATTGTTGTTAAATAACCAGAATGTAGGATTAATACAACAACTGTATAAATCGGATATTCGTAGTATGGTTAATTTTATGCAAACCAATCAAAATATCCAAGAAAAAGATATGAATATTATCCAAGAAAGCATCTGGGAAGATTTGTATCAACGCATTTGCACACAAGACACTGTTAAAAATATAGAAAAATATATTCACTCGATCAGTTTACTTTATAACATAAATAAGAAAAATATAATAAAAGATTTTTTTAATTATATGATTCGAAAAAGGTGTGATGTAATTTCATGTGATTTTTTAAAGTCTGTTGAGAATATAATGCATTTCGAAAATAGCAACGAGAGTTACTACGTGAACTACGCATTAACACGCTTATTATTACATATTCCTAAAGAATGATTGTTGATTCGTTTTTCCAATTTTATCATAAATTCATTGGGAGGAGATCGAGCAAATGGGTCAAAACATGAATTATTTAAACTATATTCTTTTTTATTTATGTGAATATTAGGGACGGGGATAGAAATGGATCTGCTTTTTTCACTACGATTCATTTATATTGCATTTTTAAAAAAAATAATTGAAATAAAATAATTTAAGGAGTTTAAAGACATAAAGGAAATTATAATATGGAATCATCCATTAATTTTATAGACGAAGAATGGGAAAATTATATAACGAATAGTGGAGTCGATGAAGACTTTATAGATTCGTCTGAAAATAAAACGAATAATATAGCAGATGCTGATTCGGTATCTGGATATAAGGGAATCTGTCCTGAATCAAGCGACATTTATATCTCGACAAAATCAAAGATAGCCTATTTAACAGATCCAATCGATCTTAGAATATTTTGGGATATACCTGTCATAAATTATGGTACCCCTGCAAATGGTGTAATAAAAAAACAAATAAAAATAAATTCAACTAGTCCCGAGGAGTTGGATTTAATTCAACAAAAACTAAAAAAAGAGGAATACTTCGATGAACAAATTATCACCAGTATCGATAATCCAACAGGTCGTATTAAATTTAAAGACATTCGAAAGATTACCGTCGGGTTATCGAAAAAGGATATTTTGAGTTATAGAAGCAAAAAGAAGCAGGCTTTTTATAATTGCTTCGTTATTATATTACGTATAAAAATCCAGGACATCTTTAAAGAGTTTCATGTGAAGGTATTTAACACTGGGAAATTGGAAATTCCTGGAATTCAAAGCGACGAAAGTTTTGAAACTGTGTTAAAGACGATTGTGAATACGATTCAACCCTTTATCTCTATCCCAGTGACTTATAAAAAAACAAGCGATACGGTTTTAATCAATTCCAATTTTAATTGCGGGTTCTTTGTAAATAGAGAGGCGCTTTATGATATATTAAAATATAAATACAATATTCATGCAATTTATGATCCATGTTCTTATCCAGGAATCCAATGCAAATTTTATTATAACAATGATTTGACTGAGCAAACTGGTCGACAAATCTCTAAGGAAAATTGCGAGAATTATAAAAACATTGTCCAGGTTTCATTTATGATCTTTCGAACAGGGAGCGTTTTAATTGTAGGAATGTGTAACGACGACGTTTTGTTGGAAATATACAAGTTTTTGAAAATTTTGCTGAAGACCGAGTTTCAGCATATTTGCCAAAAGGTGATCACTCATGAAATGACAGTGCAAAAGGTAAAGAAACATAAATTACGAAAGAAAACAATTTATATTTCTACAGAAAAAGTTGTTTCTAATACAGTCCAAACCAAAAATAAGGCCCTGGATTTTCACATTGTGGAATAAACTTGTTTATACATTGTGGAATAAACTTGTTTATACATTGTGGAATAAACTTGTTTATACATTGTGGAATGAAACTATTTGTCTTTACATCTCGAATAACCATGTAACAAGACTGTGCGGATCATCTAATTTATCATTAAAATCTTCACTATATAATTTTGTATTGTTTTTTTTGCACATTTGTTCAACTACATCTTTAGCAATATATTTTTTTTCATTTACCTTTTTTAAGAATTCCGAAAGTAATTCAAATAATGTATCTATATTTATTTCCTTCTCTCGCAATACATATACAAAGTTATAAAACATTGTAGACACTGGTTCCAGACGCGGAATATAATGGAATAATTCACTATACTGCTGTAATCTATCGCATAAATATTGTATATAGACTTCAGTATTTTCAAAAGAAAAGGAATCGTTGTGTGTCACGCAAATGTGTAAAATAATTTTATAACATTGTAAATAATAATCTAGACTCAAAAATAATTCTTTTTCTTTAGGATTACATTCATTCATATCTTTTCGAAAATCATTGTTTATTTCAAAAATCGTTTTTTTATAAACAAACAGCGTGGCCTCTCTACAACTCAATTGTAGAAAACTATTTTGGTCATTCGAAATTTGCTCAATAAATTCCACATAAAAATAAAAGGATTTTTGACTGTGATAATATGTTAGATCGATATTTTTAGTAAAATACAATAAATATTTAAATACGCTACTAATTGTTTCGATACCTTTTGTAAAGATAAATTTATAATACGATTTATTTTTAATATGAATTTTATCGGTTACAAGTTTCATATAATCTATTATGATTTGAATATATTTATCCATAATATATTCAATGGGTCCGCTAATATGGTCAAAATAATTATCAATATTCTGTAAAGAATATGGCGGCATGTTTTGTAGAACCAATGTTTTATTCTTCATTACTATATTGTTATAATACTTTTTTATAGTATAACAATTTAAAGACTTTAAAATTTAAATTGTATAAAATGTCCGAACAAAAAACAGTTCCCTCCACTGCTCCGACCCCGACCCCGACGCCGAGTCCTAGTTATAAACTACCTGGAGACATCACCTTGCAACATGCAAGCAAATTAGCCATTGTTGAAGATAAACCTATTATGTTAGATTATTGGACCCATTCCCTTGATAAAAAGGCGCTCATTGGAGTGAGAGAGACTGGTGAAAAATTGCTCGTAAAGAGTGAGGAGGAGTATACAAGTCCTATTTCTAAATTTTATAAAAGCGCAAATGATTATATTGTGATTACCGAAAATTCGATTTATATTGTTTCAGCGGATATCCCAACCCGTAAAATTTCTTAAACTTTTATTCAAAGTTGACTTTTGGAAATTGTTCCCATTCAGAAAAAGGCATTGCTTTCGATGTAGAACGTTCTAAATTTAATAATGATGTTAGCGCGTTCATGCGTCGTTCCAAAGGGTTCATAGCCTGCGGTAATTTTCTAGACAATTGTTTCCACCGCCATTCAAATTGCAATGCTGCTTGCCAAGTAGGAAATCCAGAGACATAACAATGTCTTCGCCATGTTTCACCTTTTGCGACTTTTATTCCAGTCGCCACAGCACCCCCTGATATTTCCTTATTGTGTTGTCTTAATCGACGATCGATATCAATTGTGGCCCCTACATATGTTGATTTGTTAGTAGCTTCTAATAAATAAACGAAGAAAGAAGACATATTTATATTTATCTTTTGTGAATTATATTTACATAATAAAATGGGTAAAATATATAAAATTTTATAATATTTTATATAAATATAGAAGAAATGCCAAGCAATGGACAATTTTGGTATGGAAAGGGCGGATTCTCCTATAAAAAAAACACAGGCGTTGGTGGCAGAAAAAATCCGCCTATTGGGCTAATTACTGGAATCCCAGCAGATGTAAATACGAAGTTCGTATACGGATCAGGTGTAGGCGGATTAAGCACCGCCGTAAGACGTGCGCAACTAAAACACGCAATCATTTGTAGCCCAGAAAGGCCTTGTGGTAGATTTTTGAGTAGATTAGGCATTCACCCCAAGGACAATGATCAATTTATAGATTTTTGAATATGATCAATTTTTATAGATTTTTTTTACAAATTATTATATTAATAATTATATAATTATCTATCAATGAAAATTTTAGTATTATATGTTTTTCACGAGTATAACTCGAGAGTAGAAAATTTTTTTTCGAATGCAGTATTCGACGACGAAAATGTTACCTTTTTAATTATTTATAACAATTTAGATGATTCTATTTCTTTCACTCTTCCTGAAAATGTTCTTTTTATAAGAAGAAAAAATCACGGTTTTTGTTTTGGAGGTTGGTCGCAAGGATTACTGCAAGATAATTTATATGAAAATTACGATTCATTTGTTTTCGTAAACTCATCGGTAGCAGGCCCCTTTTTACCTCGCTATTCAAATCAAAAATGGCCTCATATTTTTATAAACGGACTACAAAACAATATTCATTTATTCGGGAGCACAATCAACTCGCTCTCTTATCATAATGAATACAACCCTCTTAAACATCCTCACGTTCAAACTTATATTTTCGCGATGCATAAAGAATGTGTCGAATACTTGATCGAATGTGAAATTTTTAGCTTGGATAAAATGGCGACCTCGTTATATGATGCTGTACATGATAAAGAAATAATGATGTCGAGAAAAATTATTGAAAAGGGTTGGAATATAGGGTGTCTGCATGATTATTATCGAAATGTAGATTTTACATTTAAAACAGAAGTTGACGATTTATGTTTTCTTTTTTTGGGGGATATCATGTATCAAAGTGCATACAATTCAAAAATGTGGAATCCATATGATCTGGTTTTTATAAAAGGAAATCGAATTACTTTGTAATAGGATTACAATAATTTATGCATTTTTCCTACATGTAGCGACGAAATATATTTAGTGGCACCGTATTTTGCCCCAGTGTGATGAATTGTTGGACCCTGATCTTGAACTATATTCGCATTCGAATG
>Ga0209550_10000818_pt1 | contig 29832 bp, 19 predicted proteins | sample LauGreSuBDMM15SN_2_FD_187567 | JGI IMG/M metagenome (GOLD analysis project Ga0209550, IMG submission 187567) | Freshwater lake microbial communities from Lake Michigan, USA - Su13.BD.MM15.SN (SPAdes) (version 5) | ecosystem: Environmental > Aquatic > Freshwater > Lake | place: Lake Michigan... | reverse complement strand
GCAAACGTGAGACCCCCGCCGAGGCGGGTCTCCGCACGAAAACTCTCCTCCTCGGCAATCAGAACGAGCCCGCCTCCCTCGATCCCCATGTCGTCGATTCGCTCACCGATGGCATCATCCTCGCCTCGCTCTACGAGGGACTCACCGTCACCGACGAAAAATCCTCCGCCGCTCTCCCCGGCGTGGCCGAGCGCTGGGAAATTTCCGCCGACGGCCTCGTTTACACGTTTCACTTCCGCGCCGACGCCCGCTGGTCCAACGGCGACCCCGTCACCGCCCGCGACTTCGCGTTTTCCTTTCAACGCATTCTCACCCCGGCGTTCGGCGCGGGCTACTCCTACATGCTCTGGCCGCTCAAGAACGCCGAACGTTTCAACAAGGGCGACCTCAAGGATTTTTCCGAGGTCGGCGTTGAAGTCATCGACGACCGCACGCTGCGACTCCGCCTGACTCACCCCACGCCCTACCTCCCCGCGCTCGTCGCCCACAACACCTGGATGCCCGTGCACCGCGCCACGATCGAGAAATTCGGCCGGAGCGACGACCGCGCCAATCCGTGGACCCGCCCCGGCAATCTCGTGGGCAACGGCGCCTTCACCCTCGCCGAGTGGTCGCCCAACGCCCGTCTCGTCGTCGCGAAGAATCCCCGCTACTGGGACGCGGCCCGCACTTCGCTCGAGAGCGTGGTCTTTTTTCCCACCGAAAAATCCGACACCGAGGACTTCAACTTCCGCGCCGGCCAGGTCCACGTCACCTTCGATGTGCCGAAGTCAAAGCTCCCCACTTACCGCGCCCAGTCCCCCTCGCCCCTCCGCATCGATCCACTCCTTAACATCACCTACCTCAACTTCAACGCCACCAAAGCCCCCTTCACTGATCCACGCGTGCGCCGCGCCCTCGCCCTCGCGGTGGATCGCGACGCTCTCGCCCAAAAGGTCCTCAACGGCGCCTTCCTCGCTGCCGCCGCGGTGGTTCCGCCCAACTGCGGCACCTACGTCTCTCGCCCGCACGTAGCGCTGGATACGGCCGAAGCCCGCCGCCTCCTCGCCGAGGCCGGCTTTCCCGGCGGGAAAAATTTCCCTTCCATCCCCGTGCAGGTGCTCAACGATGAAAATCAGCCCCGCATGATGGAAGCCATCCAAGCCATGTGGCAGCGCGAGCTCGGCATCCGCGTGACGATCGAGCCCTTCGAACAGAAAACACTGTTTCAAAACCAACAAAACCTCGCCCACACCCTCGGCTTCCTCGGTTGGACCGCCGACTTCCCCGATCCCGCCACCTTCCTTGAAATCTTCCGCACCGGCAACGGCCAGAACTGGACCGGCTGGGGGGACAAGGCCTACGACGCGCTCCTCGACCAAGCCACCGCCACCGCCGATCCGGTGCGGCGTTTCGCCCTTTTCCAGGAGGCCGAGGCGCTCCTGCTCAACCAAGCCCCGGTCGCCCCGCTCGTCCACCGCGCCCGCACCTACCTGATCCATCCCGCCGTGAAAAACTGGGAGCCCGCTCCGCTGAGCATCCGCCGCTTCCAACTCGTCCGGCTGGAACCGTGAGGAACCACGCACGCGCTTGTCGCCGACCCTTCTGTCCCGCATCTTTCGCCGGATGAGCCGCAGCCGCATTCTGACCTTCGTGTGTTTTGTGTTTTTCGTGGTGCCCTTCCTTGCGCACGCCGCCGACGTCGAATTCGTTCGGGTCTGGCCCGTGTGGCGCACCGCCGAGTCCTTCGACCGGATCTCGGAATATTTCGACGGCCAAGAAAACACCGGTCGGCACACCGTCCTTCGCAGCCAACCCGACACCCGCGCCGGTTACTATTTTCTCGTGCGCACCAAGACGACGCTCAACGCCGCGGACGCAAAGTTTGTGCTCCAGATCATCAAACCCGACGCCCCGCAGGCGAAGACCTACACCTTTCCCGTCGGGCTCATCGGCCGGGAAACCGTCTTCAACCTCGGTCTCACCGGTATCGATTGGCCCGATCGCAAAACCCATCCCGTCGCGTGGCGCCTCGCCCTCGTCAACGGCAAGGGCGAAGAGCTCGCAAGTCGCGAAAGTTTCCTCTGGGCCAAATCCGCACCGTGACGACGGCCCGTTGGACTCCGTGGCAACCACTCGCGCTGACCCACGCGCCGTCCGCGGCGGTCCTCGCGGAGACGGTTGACGGCGGGCAAGCATTTCGTTGGCAGCCCGAGCCGGGCGGCACCTACCTCGGCCAATGGAATCACCACGTCGCGCGCCTCAGCCTCGACGCCGACGCCCGGCTGCACTGGTCCGCCCTCACTACCGATACCGAAACCGCGTTACTGCGCTACCTCGATGGTAACGGCGATCCGCGCGCGCTCGCCGATACGCTGCCGTGGCGCAGCGACGCCCATCTCGCCCGGTGCATCGCCGCGTTTCCCGATCTGCGCATTCTGCGCCAGCCCTTCGGCGAAACCCTGCTCGGCTTCCTTTGCAGCGCCACCAAGCAGATCGTGCAGATCAAACAAATGATGGCGCTCCTCGCCGAGCGCCATGGTGCCGCCATCGGTGACGCCGGTTCGCCAAATCCCGCCCTGCTCCGGTTCAACCGCCTGCCGACGTGGGCGGAAATCGCCGTCATCCCCGAAGCCGAGCTACGCGGGTGTCTCCTCGGCTTCCGCGCCCGCTACATCCACGAGACGGCGCAGTTTATCGCCCGACACCCCGGCTGGCTCGAAGAGACGGAGGCCGCGCCCTACGCCGAGGCGAAGACGCGGCTCATTTCGCTCCCGGGCGTGGGTGAGAAAGTCGCCGACTGCGTGCTCCTCTTCGGCGCCGGCCGGCTGGAAGCGTTTCCCGTCGATGTGTGGATTCTAAAAACGATGGAGCGACGCTACGGCCTCGTCGGCTGGAAGCCCGCGCAAGTCGCGCAGTTTGGCCGCGCTCACTTCGGGCCGCTCGCCGGTCTCGCCCAGCAATACCTCTTCGCTTGGGAACGCACCGAGGCGCGTCGCTGACCGCTCAACCGCGGATTTGCAGCGCCGCTACCTGATCGCGCAGGACCTCGCCCAGCGCCAGCAAATGGGGCGTCGCCGGAAAATTAGCCCACGGCGCCAGCGCAGCGCACGCACTGGCAATCTCTTCGTGCACCGCCGCCGTTACGGCGGCGAATACTCCCAGGTCATTCATCTGCTGCAAGCGGAGCGCGAGCTGGGCCGGACGCTTGCCCGTGATCTCCTCGGAGAGCGCCTCCCACTCAAGAACCGACAGCCGCTCGCTGAGTTTGATCAACGGCAGGGTTATTTTCCCGCTCGCGAGGTCGGTGCCGAGCGTCTTCCCGATGCGGGCTTCGTTGCCGAAGTAATCGGCGAGGTCGTCGTAAATTTGGTAGCCGATCCCGAGATGGCGGCCAAACCGGGCCACCGCCTCGGCGCAAGCGGGCTCAGCGCCGGACAGCTTCGCGCCGAGATAGCATGACACCCGGAACAGCTCGGCGGTCTTGAGATCAATGATCCGCTGGTAATCGGCGAGAGTGATATTGAGGGAACCGCGGCGCAGCGTCTGCACAATCTCGCCCGCGCAAACCCGGCGCGTGGACTCCGAGACCGCCGCGCACACCTCGGTCGTCGGAAACTGGGTGGCAAGATGCAGGGCATGAGCGAAAAGTGCATCACCCAACAAAACGGCGGCGACCGGACCAAACTCACGGGCCGCCGTGCGACGGCTTCGGCGCACGTCGGCCTCGTCCATAATATCGTCGTGCACGAGGGTCGCCAAATGGACGAGTTCGACGACGGCGGCGACTCGCACGAGGTTCGGCGTGATCACGCCCGGCCCGCGCCAGCCGCTCAAGAAGACCAAAGCGGGACGAATGCGCTTGCCTGAGGTATCGATGCAGTAGTCGGCCATCTCGCGAATCTCTGGCTCGAACGTGGCAAGTTCGTGATGAAGAAAGCGGTCAAGCTCCGCCATGTGCGGCGCGAGGTGCCCAAATCCAGCCCCAAAGGTGGACGGAAATGGTTTTGCAGGAGAAGCGAGGCTAGTCATACGACAGTGACCAAATTATTGGGATATTCAAAATAGACAACCCCCGGAGACGCCATAAGCCGATGAATCAGCTCCTGTTCCTAATTCTGATGACCTCCGCCGGCCTGTAGTGCGCGTGGTTATGGCGCGAAGATCTACGGGCCAACCTCGCAGGGGCTCAACCTTCCGGATCAAAAAAAGCCGGCGGCGGAAGCCTCCCCGGTGCTAAACCGGCACCCGCCCGCGCGAGCCAAAACGAAATCTCTGGCGGGTAATAACTGGCGGCTGCCTGCTCGGCTTCGATTTGAAGCCTGAAGAATTCAGCGTGAGGCGTCTTGGAGGATTTTTGCGATGGGCAGAGGAAGCGCTCCACGCCCCCGGCCTTTTCTGACTCCGCCACCGCGCACCAACCAAGGCCGAGCAAGACTCTCCTGGGAATACACCTCCGCCAGTCTGAGCCGGGGCGACTCGCTGAAACCACCCCTGAACTTCGAGCCGCAGCTTGTCACTGGAATCCCAAGAGCGCAGATCGGGCGAAGCCCGATTTACGGACATAAAAAACCCGCCACGAATTTGAGGCGGGTCAAAGGTCTATGGAGGTTAGCTGGAAGCAAGCCGTCCGATGCTTACTGCTGCCACGAACGCTTCTTATGGCGATGGGACTTCAAACGCTTGCGGCGCTTGTGCTTATTCATCTTTAAACGACGTTTCTTTTTCAGGTTGCCCATGGTGCTTGAGAGTTGGTGAAGGTTCAACGTGTAAGTGCCATTCCCGCCTGTAAAGCCCGAAGTTGCTAAGTTTCACGGCCCCACCCAAGGAATTCGTGTCGTGCGACGTAGCCGGGTAAAAACCACCTCGCAGCGGATGCGCGAGATCTCGATTTGAGTGAGCGTCGCGACGACGCGACGGTACAGATTTAGTTGGGCCGTGTGCTTATCGGCCGCACTTCTGATCCCGGCCTCGCCCGATATCCGATCAGTTTTGAAGTCAACCACCGTTGCCTCAACCGCCCGGCCATCGGAACTCCTTGTGACGACCACCCGGTCGAAGACGCCCGATATCCACTCGCCGTCGAGCACCACCTCGAACGGTCGTTCGCGCCACACTTCAACCACCGATTTTCCCATGCCGGACGAACTCGGTTCGACCCAAATTCCGGCCAAGCCCGGCGCCGAAAGACATGCCACCGCTTCGTCCGTCGCCTCATCCGGGCCGAGTCTGGCCCGCCACTCCGCCGCCTGGTCCGCGATGCGTGAGGGCAGTATCCATTCGATTTCCGCAAATCGCTCATGCACCGCCGTGCCGAAATCGGCCGACCGCCCCCGAGTCAGCTCGAACAACAACGCGCCGTTTAATTCACTCTGTTTGATCGCCGACGGAGTGCGAGTGAGCCGCCTGACCCGCCGCGAGAGAGGCCCCATCGCCTCGCCCCGGTCGAGAGCCTCGGACCCAGGCCCGCCCACCGCTTCGATCGATTCGAACCAACGCGCATCTCCATGGCTCCAAGTTTCGCCCAAAGTATCCCGCAAAAGCCGAGTAAAGTTCAACGACGTCGATTTCGCCGGCGCCGGCTCGACAACCAGATACATCGCCCGTTTCGCCCGGGTCATCGCAACGTAGAGCAGACACAGATTCTCATAAGCCGCCGCGCTTTCGTCTTCGAGCACCTGCGCCGACAGCACCGTATCCCGCTCCGCAAAAATCTTCGCCGGCAATTCAAACACCCACTCCACGGTCCGCTCGCTCGTGCGTTTCACCGCCATCCCGTCGCGCCGCGTGGCGAGTTTCTTGCCTTCGACATCGGGCAAAATCACTAGGTCGAAGCCCAGGCCTTTCGCTTTGTGCACCGTCATCACCCGCACGACCCCGGCCAAATCCGTATCCCGCACCACATGGCGCTCCGCAAAGTCCAGAAACTCGGCCACATCGCGGCTCCCGCCCTCGTCGAACCGCTCGGCCGCCGCCACCAAACGCCGCCCCCGGTCGGCGCTAAATCCATCTCCTTCGACCACGCTCGCGAGTCGCCGCAACCACTGCTCGAACGTCTGGGCAAAGCCACGATCATGAATCTCGCCTAGGATTCGCGCCGTCAATTCGTCGCGCCCCTGAATTCCTTCCGCGGCCAACACCGGCTCGAGCGGTGTCATCCGCACCAATTCCCGCGCCGCCGTATCACCGGGAAACGCGGCGGCGCGCACCAGCGCCAACAGCGCTGTCGTCAGCGGATTGTCCGTCGCCACCCGCAAATCACTTTCCGCGACCGCCCCCATTCCGCCTTCCCGCCGCAGAAAATCCGCCAAGGCCGTCGCCGTCGCGTTTTTTTGCACCAACACCGCTACGTCAAGCCCGCGCCGCGCCGGCTCAACTTCACGCAGGATCCGCAAGGTCTCGGCAAATCGCCCGGCTTCGTCGGGCGCTTCGCGCACGGTCGCATAGCCCCCTAACTGCGGTTTCGCGCTCACATGCGCCCGCCACTCGCCCGTCCACAGTGCGGCAGCCGCTGCCGGCACCAGCTCCTCCAGCACCGCCTCGGCTCCGAACACGCGATTCACCAGTTCGATCACGGCCGGACCGGATCGCCATGACTGGTCCAACCGCCGCTCCGTGATCGTCCCCGCATTGATCCGGTTATAATGGAGGAAAATCTCCCGAAACAGCAGGGGGTCTCCCCCTCGCCACGCAAAAATCGCCTGCTTGACGTCGCCCACGTAAAACAAACTCCGCCGGCCCTCCGGGTCCTGCACGGCCTCGTCGATCAGATTTCGCAACACGCTCCATTGCTCCGCGCTCGTATCCTGAAACTCATCCAACAGCCAATGATCGTACCGGGCATCGAGCCGCCAATCGATCATCAACCGCGCTTCCTGCGTCTCGTCCTCGGGGTGACTGGAGAGCCGCGGCGCACCGCCGCCCGGCAACAGCCGCCGCAACACATCCGCGAATGTCAGTCGTCCCGCCCGCCGCACCGCCGCGTCGTAACTGTGCTCATAGCCGCGCAACACGGCAAAAATCCCGCGCGTCATCTCCAGTCGCCGCGCCAGCTCCATTCCCATGATGCCCGCCACCACCGCCCGCAACGCCTCGCGGGCCACTGCGGGGAGCGCCACCCGCTTCCGCTCGACCACGATCTCCTCCAGTTTCGGCCAAGCCTCAAAGGCATTCTTCAAAAGATACTCGACCGGCTTTGGCAGCATCGCCCCGGGCGACCAGTCGTCCAGCGCCGCAAAGAAATCGTCGATCCGCACCCGTTGCTTCTCGTTCAACTCCATCTCTCCCATCGCCGCTTTCAGGTCCCGGGCCGCCGGCTCCACGACTTTCGCCGCCATCGGCCACTCGCAACCCTCCGGCCAGATTCGACCGGGATTTCCCCACTGCGCTTCGTTGGGCGCCGCCAAAAATGTCTCGCCGTGTTCGTCCAGAAATCCATCGAGCACGCTCGCCAGTCGTTTCTCTTCCACGCCAAACGTCGCCCGCTTGAACGCCTCGATAAACTCCCGCTGCGCCGCATCCGGCTCCCCGGCCGCCGTGAACATCCGCCGCAAAACCCGCCGCCGTTCCCGCCGTGCCGTCGCTTCGTCCAAGATTTGAAACTCTCCATCGAGTCCCAGCTCCCGGGGAAAAGCCTGCACTACCCGCGCGAAGAAACCGTCCAGCGTGCCCAGGTTCAGCCTCGGCATCGCCGTCACGACCTCGCGCAACATCCGCAAGAAATCGGCCGAGCCGTTTTCCGGCCGCCCGATTTCTTCCGCCAATTGCCGTGCAAACTCTGGCTCCGTCGCCGCTCGCGCCAGCTTCTTCAAGATCTCGTCGAAAAATTCTCCGGCCGCCTTCCGCGTAAACGTCAACGCCACGATCCGCTCCGGCGCCGCCCCGTGGGCGAGCAATTGCACGAAACGATGCGTGAGCGCATAGGTCTTCCCCGATCCCGCCGACGCCAAAATCATCTCATGGCCAATCTGCTTCACGTCGTTTCCTCCCAATCGATGCTGGCCGCCGCGCCATGATGAAAGAGATCGGCAAACTCATCCGCTTCCGCCGCGCGGCCCGACTTTTCCTGCGGCGGCCAAAACTCTTCCGCTGCCGCCGCCGTCACCACTCCCAACGCGCACCGCTCGGCTGCGGCTTGGGTCTCCCGCGAGTAATTCGGCCAGATCGAAACCCGCGTTTCCCCAACCGCCTTCGGCAGCAGAAAATAACCGGCCGCAACCTCATCGCCGAACTCCGCCGCTACCGCCCGCCGGTAAAGCGGCAGTTGCAGGTCCACCCACATCTGCGTTTTCCCATCCTCGCCCGTCCACCGCATCCACTCCGCCCGCTCGCCGTCGTCGTCCGCCCGCGCCGAACGCGAGTGCGCTGCGGCCGGTTCGACCGGCTGGTCGCCCGTCTTGTAGTCCAGCACCCGCACGCGTCCGTCGCGATGCCGGTCGATGCGATCAATTTTTCCACTCACCGTGAGCCCACCCAGCGGAAATTCAAATTTCCACTCCACCCGCTCCGTCCGCCATCCGTCCTGCCGCTCCCGCGCCTCGATTTCCGCCGCCGCCCGCAGGCGTTGCCGCGCGGATTCAAACTGCACCACCAAGGGCAGCGTCAGTTCTCCCCCAAACCGTTGCCGGGCCGCCCGCTCAAACCGCTCCAACAAGAAATCCCGCAGGACCGCCGGGTCCGTGCAATCGCGCAGCGCCGTGGCCTCACCGAGACCCTGCAACGCCTCGTGCAACAACGTGCCAAAATCCCCCGCGTTCAATTCGGCCTTCCCCGGCTCGACCGTTGTCATTCCCAGTCCGTGTTTGAGATAAAAACGAAACGGACACGCCAACCAGTCCCGCAGCGCCGTCACCGACAACCGCCGCAATTTCACCCCCCGCCGCGGTCTTAAACGCCACGCCCGCGCCCACGGCGGACCCGGCCGCGCCACCGCCACCGGCCCAAAGAGTTTGGCCACCCGCGCCGGCAACTCCTCATCCTTGCAACTCAACAACAGCCGCGAGGGCCGCAAGGGATCCCCCGCCGCCGAAGTCTTCCCAAAGACCACCTCAAGCCGGCCGCGACCTTCGGACCGGGCCGCCGCGATCGCCGCGAAAAAATAAGCGTCGCACGCCAGCCGCTCCGCATTCCGCTTGAGGCCCAATCGTTCCCGCAACGTCTCCGGCAGGTAGGCATCGCCGACGATCGCCGAAGGCACCCGACCTTCGTTACAGCCCGCTACGATCAAGTGCGGCGCATCGTCCCAAAGCACCTCGAGCCAGCCCAACAAATCCACCGCGCCCGCCGTCCGCTCCGCCGTGCTCACTTCGCCGGCCAGCTCTTCCAGCGCCAGCTCCCACGCCTCGGCCAACCCGAGCTGCACCGCGCCGCCCGCCGCCAAGGCCCGCCCGATCTCTTTGAGTTTCGCCATCCACACCTCGGCCGACTGCGCCAACGGCCCGGCCGCATCAAGGGACCGCGCCGAAAAAATCTCCGCCAACGCCCCAGCCGCATTCGCCGGAAACTCACCCGCCAAAAGCGTGGCCCGCAACGCGGCCACATCCGCCAGAGCCCGCGCGACCGCCGGGTAATGCTCCGCGTGCACCCGAGCCGCATCGAGCGTCGGAGGCAAGTGCCGCGCCGCCAGCTGATCGAGTTCCGCCAAAAGTTCGGCCGGAGAAAATCGCGGCCAGCCGCCGGACCGCCGCCCCAACCACGCCCATACATCCGGGCAGCGCAGCAGCCCGGCCACCGTTTCAAAAGCCGGTTCCGCCACCAAAGCCGCCACCGCGGCCAGCAAGGGATAAAGCCCGTCGTGACGGCGCGACCGACCTTCGGGATTAAACGCCGCGATTCCGACCCGCTCCAACGCATTCTCCAGCACCGGCAACAGTTCCGGATCCGCGATTCCGATCCCGAGCGCCGCTCCCGGTTCGCCGTAGGCCCGGGCCTTTGCCGTGATCCACGCCGCTTGCTCCGCCGGGTTGGCGCACAAATGAACGCTGCGCTCGAAATCCGGCACGACCAACTCCCGACGCGCCCACGCCCCCGCGCGCGGTCGCCCCCAATCGTCGAACACCTCCGACTCGGCCGCAGGAGCATACACCACGACTTCGACCGGAATCGCCGCCGCATGAATGGCCAACGCCGAGATCGCCAGCGGCAGCGGATCGGGCGTTCCGATCATCACGATCCGCGTCACGCCGGGTATCAACGAAGGCTCGCGGGCGGCCAGAATTCTCGCCGCCGCACCATCCCGCAACCCGCGGGCCGCCAGCAAAACCTCAAGCCGCCGCTCCAGCTCCCCAAGCTCTCCCCACCGCGCCGACTCCGGACAATCCTCGCCAGCCCGCTCTCTCACGTCCGCCAGCCGCAATCCACCTTCGGCCAACGTCGCCTGTAAAAGAGCCAGTTCAGCCGCCCAGCGCCGCGCCCAGGCAAAATCCCGCGTCGGCGGCTCGTAGGGCAACAAGGCGGGAAACTCCTCCGGTCGCACTCCGCGCACCACCTCCGTCCAAGCCAGCAACGACTCCAAGCGCGTCGCCGTGCCCGCCGCCATCCCCTGCGAGATGAACGATTCCGGCGTCACCACCCTCGGGGGAAATACCGCCTGGCCTGCCTCCGCCGCGTGTTCCGCCAGCGCCTCCCGCAAACGGCGCCCCGCCTGCCGCGTCGGCACCACTACCAGCCAGCGCGCAAGATCCAGGGGGCCGATCCCATTCCAATCCCGCGCTAACCACGCCACCGCTTGGGGCAACAACGGCCGGTCCCATGGCAGAAAATGGCGGCTAACGTTGGCGGGGAGAGGCGGCACGACGAAGACCCGCATCAACATGGCCCGAGCGGCGAAGTTCAAATCCGTTTCGCAGGAATCGTCCGCTGACCTTGAAAAACAAAAAACCCCGGAGCCAAAAGGCACCAGGGTCGGATGAAGCGAACCGGCCGAAGCGGGCGAGGTCCCGAGGTTTACGCCTGCTTGGCGAACACGTATTTGGCGACGTGGACCTTGGCGCGGCTGGCCGCGTTGCGGTGCACGACCCCGGACTTGATCGCCTTGTCCATCGCCGAGGCATACTTCGCGCCGGCAGCCTTGGCGGTAACCATATCCTTCGCGACGACAGCCGCATCAAACTTCTTGCGCAAGGTCTTGATGGCAGTCTTGGTGCCGCGATTCCGGGTGGTGAGACGAGCGGCCTTGCGGGCAGCTTTCATTGCAGATTTGGTGTTGGCCATGGTCGTTAGTGAGTTTTAAGCCGGCCAAAGACTCAAACGCCCGCCGGAGAGTCAAGGGTTTTGTCGGGCCGGAAATGCACGCCACACGGTAATCCGCTGAAGCGTGGTAAAGTGCTAATGGCCATAGCCGGCATTATTTTCTGACTAAATCCACAGAGAGGCGCAGGGTCGACGGTGGCAGGTCAGCCCCCACGACTTATCTCAACCTCGCGCGCGTGCAGGTTCGCGGCGCGCGCGCCAACGAAATCGCCCGCTGCGAGCAGGAACTGGCGGCGATCACGGCCGCCCCGAGCACCGCGCGCTGACGCTCGCCGCCGTCACCCCGGAGCAACTCGGTTTTCCTCACGCCGCCACCGTCTTCGCGGTCTCCAACGACATCACCCGCAAGAAGACCGCCGCCCTGCGCTTCCTCCCCGCTTCTCACCCACGACTTTGAGGTCATACCAGAATCCCGCGGCCGTTTTTGCCCCCCCGACTCAAAGACCGGTTCCCACGGCGAGTTTGTCATCTATTAGATGACAAACCATTGCGGCGAATTTCCGGCGAACATGCGGCCGCGCCCCCGGCCGACTCACCTTTCGGCTCGCACCTTTCCAGCCCAAGCCCCTCGCTCCTGCTCCGCCATGCCCCACACCTTCTCCATCGCCATCGGCTCCGATCACGCCGGCTTTGCCTACAAGGAAGCCATCAAGGCCATGCTCCTCCACGCCGGCCACACCGTGCGCGACCTCGGCGCCCATTCCGAGGCGAGCTGCGACTACCCCGATTTTATCCGGCCCGTGGCCGAGGCCGTCGCCCGCGGCGACTATCAGCGCGGCATCGTCCTTGGCGGCTCCGGCAACGGCGAAGCCATCGTCGCCAACCGCGTCAAAGGCATCCGCTGCGGTCTCTGCTGGAACGAACAGGTCGCCATTTGGAACCGCTCGCACAACGACGCCAACGTCCTTTCCCTCGGCCAACGCACCGTCACCGAGGCCGAAGCTCTGCACATCGTGAACGTCTGGCTCGCGACGCCCTTCGAAGGCGGGCGCCACGTCGCCCGCATCAATAAAATCGACGCCGCCTAGATCGCGCTCTCCGACGTCGCGCGATGATTTGACCTCAAGATAACATCCCGGCGTTTTTTGAAATGGGCACCCATCACCAAGGATCGAAAACCGAGATTCTCGCCCTCGACGCCTACATCAAGTTGATGCGAGCCGCCGACTCCATCACCGCCCGCGCTCACCTCATCCTGCCCGCCGGCGTCACCCTCACGCAGTTCGCCGCCCTTGAAGCGCTCTACCACCTCGGACCGCTTTTCCAATCCGAGCTCGCCGCCAAATTGCTCAAGAGCGGCGGCAACCTCACCCTCGTCGTCGACAACCTCGAGCGCGACGGCTTCGTCTCGCGCACCCGCGATCCCTCCGACCGCCGCTTCGTCAAAGTCGAGCTCACGCCCAAGGGCCGCCGCTTCATCGGCGCACTCTTCCCAAAAATCGCCGCCGGCCTGACGCGCGAATTCTCGGTCCTCTCCAGCCGCGATCAGCTCGCCCTTGCCCAGATCTGCAAACGTCTCGGCGTCGGCCGCGCCGCCCCGGTCGCCGGTTGAGGCCGCGCCCGGTTCTCGCCATGAGTCCACCGATCCGAGCCCATGGATACCTTCAAAGGCCCGCCCGCCGCCTTCGATCCCAAGGGACTGGATCCATCGCTTCAAACTCTGGCCCCGCATCAAAGTTTCCGGCGCCCCGCCCTGTTATTACGTTTTTTGGCGGCGCATCGCCGGCTTCGTTTCGGGGCTCGCCCTCAAAGGTTGGCTCGTCGCCGCTGCCGCCGTCTGGAGCTCTTTCCCCACCGCCCGCGATTTCCCCGGCGTCAGGCTCATCACTATCGCCTTCCCTTGGCGCTGGTCCGAGCACCGCGCCTTCCTCGGCCGCCACGACCTCGCCCGCGCCCCGATCCAAACGGCCAGCCGCGGGCTGCTCGCCTTGGTCCAAATCCGCTCCGGCCGCCCTGCCCTCGCGCCGAAATCCCCCAAACCCTCGAACGCGCCACCCGCACCCCCGCACCCGAGCGACTCACTTTTTGTCATCGCGAGGAGCACGGCGACGCGCCCGATCTGCCTGAGACTCAACAGGCCTTAGGGCCTCGCTACGCTGCCACCGCGGCCACCCTTTAAATGCCCACCTTCTACGAGCAACTCGCCGCCCTCGAACGCGAATCCGCCGCCTTCGTGCTCGTCGTGCTCGTTGATGCGCTCGGCAGCACCCCGCAAGACACCGGGGCCAAGATGCTCGTTACTCCCGCCGGCCTGCTCGCCGGCACCGTCGGCGGTGGCCGCGTCGAAGCCCAAGCCATCGCCCTCGCGCAGGAGCTCCTCGCCACCGGCGCCACCAGCCCGCGCTTCGTCAACTGGAGTCTTAAAGCCGATGTCGGCATGACTTGCGGCGGCTCCGTGAAACTCTACTTCGAGCCCCACGCCGCCACCGGCCCATGGCCCCTCGTGATCTTCGGCGCCGGTCACGTCGTCCAAGCCCTCGTCCCCGTCCTCCTGCCGCTCCCCTGCACGCTCACCGTGATCGACCCGCGCGCCGACTGGCTCGCCCGCCTCCCCGCCGCCCGCACGCTCCGCACCATCACGCACGAAAACCCCGCCGACCTCATCTCCACGCTCCCCGCCAACGCCTTCGTCCTCTGCATAACGAAAGGCCACGCCAGCGACCGCCCCGTCCTCCAACGCGCCCTCGCCGAGCGCAATTTCCCGTTTCTCGGAGCCATCGGCAGCGCCGCCAAAGCCACTGTCCTCCGCCGCGAACTCGTGGCCCACGGCCTCACCCCCGAACGCGCCGAAAACTTCTTTTGCCCCATCGGCGAACCCATCGGCTCCAATCACCCCCACGAAATCGCCCTCAGCATCGCCGCCCAGCTGCTCCGGGTCCGTGACGCCCTCACCCCCGCGCTATAGACACTCATGCCTCCACGGTAAAGACTCGGGCGAGTTCCGGTGCATTCTCGCCGGGCTCAATCGTGTCGGCCAGCGCCCGCAAGGCCAACGCCTCGACCTTCCTGATGGCCTCAGCCTTGGTGCTAACGAAAGCCATCGCCCCCGGCAGAGCAGAAACCTCCGCGATCCAGCGGCCATCGTCTGCGCGCTCTAAGTCGATTTGCACGGCGAACCGATGGAGCAGCCCGCCCCTCAGGCAGGTGCTTCTTCGCCGGATCATCGGTGAAGGTGGCCCGGCATCGCCACGAGCCTCGGGCCGATAGCCGGCATATCGCTTCGCACCGAAGCGAAGCGGGCCGGGCCCGGGGAGCCACGCACCCAAATTCGAGAAGGTCGGAGTTCCGCAATGAAAGGCCCCGGAGAAACCGGGGCAGAATGCCGCCGCCGAAGTTTTACCCGGCGCAGCCACCCAGTGTGGCGTTGCCGAAGCCGCCCAAACTTCCACGCTCACTCCATGCCCCCTCGTCCCGCCCGCTTTGCGTTGCTCGCGTTTGCCGCCGCCTCTTTCGCCCGTGCCGATGTGCCGTGGCTCCCACCCGGTCTCCCGCCCGCCCCTGCCACCGGGCCTGCGCTTTGCCCAGGCGAATTCCTCAAACCCGCCCAAGGCGCCGCCGTCCTCGATGCCGCCCTCGCCCAGTTTCCCGACCGCACCCGCTGGGACACCTACGCCGCCCATCTCCGCACCCGCATCCGGGAAGCCGCCGGCCTCGCGCCTTGGCCGAAGCGCACGCCCCTCAACGCCGTCATCCGCGACCGGCGCACGCACGACGGCTACTCGGTCGAAAACGTCGCCTTCGAATCCGCGCCCGGCGTCTTCGTCACGGGCAACCTCTACCGTCCCACCGGCGCCACCGGTAAACACCCGGTGATTCTCTCCACGCACGGCCACGCGCGCCCCGTGGCCAAGCCCGAGGACTACGACACCCACGCGCGGTTCTCACCCACGATGCAGACCCGCTGCGCCAATCTCGCGCGCATGGGCGCGATCGTGTTCTCCATCGACATGTTTGCCAACGGCGAGGGCATCCAACTCTACGGCCTCGCCGCGCACCGCGATACGCTCGCCATCACGATCCACGTGTGGAACGGCATCCGCGCCCTCGATTTCCTCCTCGGACTCGACGGCGCCGATCCCTCGCGCGTCGCAGTCTCCGGCGAATCCGGCGGCGGCACCCAGACCTTTCTCCTCGCCGCCCTCGATCCACGCGTGACCGTGACCGCGCCAGTGGTGATGGTCTCGGCCCATTTCTTCGGCGGTTGCCCCTGCGAGAGCGGCGTGCCCGTTCACCGCGGCGCCGACTACTTTGCCAACAACGCCATGATCGCCGCCCTCACCGCGCCGCGCCCGCAACTGGTGGTCTCTTGCGGCAAAGATTGGACCTCGAACACTCCGCGCGTGGAATTCCCCTTCCTCCAAAAAATCTACGGCTACTACGGTGCCTCCGACAAAGTCGCCAACGTCCACCTGCCCGACGAGGGCCACGACTACGGTCCGTCAAAACGCGACGCCGTCACTCGCTTCTTCGCCGCGCAGCTCGGCCTCAATCTCGCCGCCATCACCGACAACGCGGGCCGGATCGACGAGTCCCGCGTCACGATTAACCGCGCCGCCGCCCTGCGCGTCTTCACCGCCGATTTCCCCGTGCCACCCCACGCGCTCCATGATGCCACCGCCATCGGCCGCGCGCTCGCGGCGCTGCAAAAACCGTAGCCGCACTTTCACGGATTCCCTGTAGGCCCGAACGGTGGTCGGGCAAAGTATCCGTCCGCGTTTGGCTCGCTTCGGAAACCGACCGGCGGTCGGTTCTACAACCATGCTACGCGGTCCGCGCACTTCGCCGCAGATGACACCCTGCCATTTCCGGGCACAAAAAAACCGCCGCGAGCGAGCTCGCGGCGGTTAAGTTGATTCGGAAGAAAGCCGAATTAGGCGACGTGCTTCGAAACGAGCTTCGTCATTTCGAACATGCTGACCTTGGCCTTGCCACCGAAGACGACCTTGAGGGCGGCATCGGCATTGATCTGCTTCCTGTCCTTCTTGTCCTGCAGACCGTTCTTCTTGATGTAATCCCAGAGCTTCTTGGTGAGCTCCGTGCGTGGGAGGGGCTTCGAGCCTACGACGGCCGCGAGGGCGGCGTCAGGCGTAACAGGTTTCATGAACGCGGCGTTTGGTTTACGAGCAGCTTTTTTGGCCATAGTGGATTTGGGATTAAATGCTTTCGACTGAAAGCAACGTAGATCTAGAGGGAAGCCCGGGGCATTTCCGAGGAAATTTTTTCGAAATCGTCCGACTCTCAGAGGGAAAACGTCCTTGCGTCCCTCTCAAAGGCTCGCATATCGCGCCTCAATCCCCGTCGTCCACCTGCACAAATTGCTCGTAAAGCGCGGCGTAGCGTCCGCCGGCGGCGAGCAATTGGTCGTGCGTTCCGCGCTCGATGATCACGCCTTGGTCGAGCACGAGCACGAGGTCCGCGTGCCGGATCGTGCTCAACCGGTGCGCCACCACGAAGCTCGTGCGACCGCGCAGCAGTTTCAGCAACGCCGTCTGCAGCCGCGCCTCGGTCAGCGCGTCGATCGAACTCGTCGCCTCGTCGAGCATCACGAGCCGCGGATCCGCGAGCAGCGCGCGGGTGAAGCACACGAGTTGGCGTTGCCCCACCGATAGACTCGCGCCGCGCTCGCCGACTTCTGTCAACAGGCCTTGCGGCAGCGCCTCCAGGATGTCGAGACAGTCGAGGGACGCAGCCGCCGCGCGCACTTCCGCATCCGTCGCCTCAGGTTTGGCGAGGCGGAGATTCTCGAGCACCGTGCCGCTGAAGAGAAAATTCTGCTGCTGCACCATGCCCATCTGCCGGTGCAGCGATCGGCTGGTGAGCGTGCGGATCTCGCGGCCGTCGATCAGCAGTTCGCCGCTCGTAGGCAAGTAAAACTTGGAAACGAGATTGATGATCGAGCTCTTCCCGCTGCCCGTGTGCCCGACGAGCGCGACGGTCTGCCCCGGTTCTGCCACGAAATTGATGTCGTGCAGGACGGGACGGGCCGGGTCGTAACCGAACGAGAGCCCGCGGAATTCCACGCACACACCGGGCGCGGCGAGCAGCGGTGGCGGCACGGGGGAAACTCCCGCGACCGGCACCCGCGGATCGGGCAGCGCGACCGCCTCGGGCGCGTCAACCCACTCCGGCACGGTGTCGATCAGTTTGAAGACGCGCTCGGCCCCAGCCATCGCGACCAGCGCTTGGTTGTATTGATTACCGATGATCGCGATCGGGGAGAAAAACTGGTTTGCGAGCAGGAAAAACGTGATCAACGCACCGAGCGTCATGTCACCGTTGAACACCCGCCAGCCGCCAAACATAAGCAGAGTCGCCACGAAAAACTGGCTGTTCAGCTCAAGCAGCGGCGTAAGAATCGCCGAGGTGCGGGCGAGCGCGATGTTGTAGGCCGAGTGATCGGCGAGCAGGCTGCGGAAGAGCCCGGCATTGGTCTCCTGCCGCACGAAACCTTGGGTCACGCGGATGCCGTTGACCGATTCCGCGAGCGTCGCCGTCACGCGGCTGAAGCTCTCGCTCGCGGCGCGCGAGTAGAGGCTCAGTTTCACGCGGAAGTGGCGGTTGATCGCCCAAAGCACGGGCGCCATCCCGAGCACAATCAGGAAGAGTTGCCAATCGCTCCACGCCATCACGATGGCGGAGAACACCATCGCGCCGCCTTGGATCACGCTCACGAAGAGCACGTCTTGGATGCCGCTACGCACCGATTCGACGTCGCTGGTCACGCGGCCGATGATCCGGCCGAGCTTCATGCGCTGGAAAAAGCTCATCGGCTGGCGCTGGACCTTGTCGAAGATGTCCGCGCGCAATCCGTTCACCACCGTTTCGCCGACTTGAAGCGCGTAGCGTTGACGGAAGTGAAACAGACCATCGGTCGCGATCGCGAGCAGGCCGTAGCCCACCACACCGAGCGCGATGCCGACATAATTCGCATGGGAAATCGGCCCGTTGATCACGAGGGCCATCACCCAGCCCAGCGCCGGGAGTTGCGCGGAGCGGATCACGGAAAGCCCGATCAAGGCCGAGAGTTTGCCGCGCACCGGCCGGGCATAAGTGAAGAGCCGGCGCATCAGGCCCCATTCGAGCGGCTTGAACTGCTCTTCCTGATCTTCGTCGTCGGGCAGCCGGTGCACGAGACCCATGGGCTTCGGCGGCGGGGGCGGGGGGACGACGGGAATCATGTGCGTTCCCCCCCGGGTTTGGCGATGCCGAGCGACTGGAGTTCGCGGCCGTCCAGGAGTTGCAAGCTCGCGACGCGGCGGTAGGAGCCGGGCTGCGCCATCAATTCGGCATGGGTGCCGCGTTGGGCGATCCGGCCTTGCTCCATCACGATGATAAAATCCGCGCGGCGCAACGTGCTGAGGCGATGGGCCACGATGAACGTCGTGCGGCCCGCGATGGCGCGGTCGAGCGCTTCAAAGATCTCGTGCTCCGTCTCGCTGTCGATCGCCGCCGTCGGATCGTCGAGCAGCAAAATCGCCGGCTCCAACAACACCGCGCGCGCGATGGCCAGCCGCTGCCGTTGCCCGCCCGAGAGGCTCGCCCCGCTCTCGCCGAGCACGGTGTCGTAGCCGAGCGGCAACGCCGTGACAAATTCGTGCGCGGCGGCGATCCGGGCGGCGCGCTCGATCTGCTCGCGGGTGGCGGCGGGGTGACCAAAGGCGATGTTGGCCGCGATCGTGTTCGAAAAGAGAAAGCTCTCCTGAAATACGATGCCGATGTTGCGCCGCAGATCGTCGAGATCGAGCTCCCGGAGATCCACTCCGTCGATCAAAACGCGGCCGGCGGTCGGGTCGAAAAACCGCGGCAGCAGGCTCATCAGGACGCTCTTGCCCGCGCCAGTCGCACCGAGGATGGCGACGCATTGGCCGGGCTGCACCGCTAGGTCGATGTCGCGCACGACGGCCTCGGCCCCGGCGTAGGCGAAGGAGACGTTTTCGAACTGCACCAATCCCGTGCACCGCGGGAGGCGGATCGCGGCGGGCGCGTTCTTCACTTCGACCGGCGCATCGAGGATTTCAAACACCCGGCGCGCGCCGATCAGCGACTGCTGCACGGAGTTCACAATGTTGGCGACGTTGTTGACCTGACCGGAAAACTGCTCGAGCAGACCGGCAAACACGATGAGCCCGGTGCCCAGCGGCAGTTCCCCGTTCGCCACGAGCCAGCCGCCGTAGCCGAGCAGCACCATCATGTTGATACGCGTGATAAAACCCACCGCCGGGGAGAACAGGCTCACGCGCCAAAAAATGCCCTGCTGCTGGTCGAAGCACGCCTGGTTCGCCGCCTCGAATTTCGCCCGCGCTTCGGGCTCGCGGCCGAAGCCCTTCGTCACCGCCACGCCTTGCAGGCTCTCCGCGAGGATCTGCACCATGCGTTCGACGAGCGTGCGGTTGTGCGCGTAGGAAGGCTGGATTTTTTTGGAGAACCAAGTCGACAGCACCGCGAGCAACGGCGTCGTCGCGAGGCAGGCCAACGTGAGCGACGGACTCAGGCTCGCCATGTAAATCACGTAGACCGTGAGCGACACCGCCATGATCACGCTCTGAATCATGACTTGATCCACAAACATCCGCACCGATTGCACATCACCAGTTACGCGCGTGATGATCGAGCCCGTGGAGTTCGCATCGAAGAACCGAAAACTGAGCCGCTGCAACTTGTCGTAGACCTCGCCCCGCAGATCGACCACGAGTTTCTGCTGCACGAGCTTGTTGATCGAAACCGCGAGCACGTAGTTGAGCACCGCCCGGCTCAGAGCGAGCACGAGGATCAGCCCCGCCAAGAGCCCGAGCACCTGCAACGGCGCCCACGCCATCGGCAACGCGACGTGCAGGACGTTGTCGTCCATCGGCGTGTCATCGAGCTTATGCCGAATGTAGTCGATGCCGAGGCCGGTGAAACTCAGGCCGCCGATGCCCATCACCAACAACAACAGTTGCAGGCCGAGCACCTGCAGACAGTGCAGCCGATAGCGCCAAGCCAACCCGAAAAGCCGCCGGATCAAAGCCCCGTTGGAGGGGCCGACGACGTCGGACATGGACGGTGGCAAAGACATTTGGCTCCCAACCTAAGCCCGAGCCCCGGCACTGCACGAAATTTTTTTTCGCCCTAGGCGCCGCCGCCCGCGCGACCCCGCCTCAGTTCCGCTGCTTCGGGCGATTCTGATTCTGATTCTGATTCTGGCCCTGGGACGGGGCCCGTTGGCCCCGCTGCGCCTGCGCCACCGGAGCCGGAGCTTCAACAACCGGCGTCTGGCCTTGCGCGGCCTGAATCGAAGCCTGTTCCCGCAGCGCGCGGCGGCGGCGCACTTCGGCCGCGACGGCCTCGAGCCGGCGCTGCTCATCGGCCGGCGTGGGATTGAGCACCACGCTCTGGGTCACGGCAGTGGGCATCCCGGTGGGAGCCGACATCGGCGGCGGCGCCGTGGCTTGGCCCGAAGAAGCCACCTTGGACGCACGCATCGCCAGATTGAGCGTTCGCCCACCATGCTGGACCGTCACCGTCTCGTTGGTCGCATCGTAGGATTTCACCAAAAAATCGTGGTCCTTTTCATTCAGCTTCGACCACACGCTGACTTTCTTCGCGGGATCAAAAATCCCAAAGAGTATTTCCGAGCCCGTATCCATCACCCCACGCAATTCCAGCGGAGCACCCTCGGTCACCGCGGTGGTTGCCGCCGCCTGCGCCGGCATGAAAGGTGAACTCTGGGCCAACTGCGCCCCACTGCGCGTGACGGTCCCGAGCAGCAGCACCGCAAACAACGGCAGGAAAAAAAGGGGGGGTTGAGGCGCGGACATAAACAGCATGAGAAACAGAGTAGACGCACCCGCCCGGGTCAAGTGACAGGGTTTTTCCGGCAGCGCTCTCCGGCAGCGCCTGAACTGCCGCAGCAGTGAATCCCGCCACGGCGCGCGGGCCGCTTCGTCCTTTGACACCCTCCCGCCCCACCGCAACTTTCTGACCCATGCGAACGTCGTTGCCGTTTCTCTGCGCTGCCTGCCTCGGCCTCACCGCCTGCTCGCGCCCGAAGTCGCCCGGCTATCAAGGTTACCTCGAAGGCGAATTCGTCTACGTCGGCGCCCCTCTTGGCGAGCGCTTCGTTCTCCGCAAATCCGGCGCCCTCGCCCGGGCGGACGTCGCCGCTGTTTTCAGCGCTTTGAAACTCTTGCTGCCGCCGAAAGGCTGAAGCGGAAGCCGACGATGTTCACGGCACTTCGTAAACTTCCACCAACGTCAGTCCGCTGGCGCTGTTCGCTCCGCTCACTTGCACCGTGTAACTGCCGGGCGTGAGGGTGGCCGTCAGCATTGCGTCGCGGCTGGCGGCGTTCTCCACGGGAAACGAACCGATCCGGCCCGCCGTCGTCCGCAATAGGGCGGCGCCGCCCCAATTGTCATTCGACCGAATCACCGCCTGCGTCTGCAGGTTGAACAGATTGAGCCGCGGGTCGGCCATCGCGGTCGGGATGTTAAACGGCGCCAACGCCAGCGCCGGCCCGATCGCCCGCACGAGCACTTGTCGCGATGTCGTCCCGCCCACGACAAAGCCCACCGTCAGAATTTCCCCCGCCTCGATCTGCTTAAGCACCGATACGCCTACGAGCCGCGTCGTGCTCGGGGAAAAGCTCGCCGCCGCCGTGCCGTCGTAGAGTTCCGCGATCACTGTGCCGGTCGCACCCGCGACTCCGCGCACTTGCACGGTATAGCCGCCGGCCGGCAGTCCTTCGCGGAAGATCGCCGCGTCTTTTGAGGCGGCCATCTCATAGGGAAACGCGCCCAGCCGGGCGAACGCTCCGGACAACACGTCGGTCCCCGCCCAATCGTCATTCACCGCCAGCGGTGTTTCGGAGTCGGCACTAGAGAAAAGACTGATCGACGGATCGGCCAATACCCCGCCCACCCCAAGCCTCGTCAGCGCCGGCCCCGCCGCTCGCAAAAGCACCGGCTTCGATCCACCCGTTCCTGCGCCGCCGATCGCCGTGCCTACGGTGAAGAACGGCGCCTCGGCCGTGACCGAGGTCAAAACCGACAAGCTGCTCAACCTCCCCGGACTGCCCGCCGCCACTAGAGTGATCGCGGCCGCCGCACTCGTCAGCCGGCTGCCGCTGCCGGCGTCGGAGACCACAACGTCGTAGCCCGCCGCATCCGCCGTCGTGAGCCCGCTCAAATTCAGCGTGTCGGCCGTCGCGCCTGGAATTGCCACGCCGTTTTTCCGCCATTGGTAAGCCAACGCACCCGCGCCCAACGCCTGCACGTAAAGCCGCGCGCTCCCACCAACCGCCGCGACCTGCGCCTGCGGCTGGCCGGTGAGATATAGATGCGCACCGCTGATGGCGAAGCTAGCCTGCGCGCTCGCCGCGATGGCGCGGCTGCGTGGCAGATGGGTAGGGACGTTCGTCTTGCCGCTGACGGCACTGCCCCACGCAACCACCGAGCCGTCCATCTTGAGCGCTAGCGAATGAAACTGCCCGGTCGTGATTGCCACGACATCCCTTAGATCGCTCGGCGGCGTAGCCTGGCCATTGGCGTTGTTTCCCAACCCCGCGATCGTGCCATCCGCCTTGAGCGCGAGAAAGTGCCGTGCCGCACCGTTGCCCGCAATCGACCTCACCCCGCGCAAATCCGTCGGCATCGGCAATCCCCCGGCGATAATCGCGCCCCAACGCACCAAGGTGCCGTCGGCCCTCAGCGCGAGGCTGCCGCGATCATGGGCGGCCACAGCGACGATATTGGCGAGGCCGGCCGGCGGTGTCGCCTGACCCTGGCTGTTGTCGCCCCAACCGACCACCGTGCCGTCGCTTTTTAAAGCGAGGGCGTGATAAAAAGCCGTGGATTGCGTGCCCCCGATCACGAGCTGCGTCACACCCGCAAGCCCGGCCGGCGGCGTGGTCACGCCCCCGAGGACCGAACCCCAAAGCCGCACCGTGCCATCGCGCCGCACCACCCCGCTGATCTGGCCGCCGGCGGCGACCGCGACGTTGTCGTTGACCAGATCGGTCGGGACCGAGATTTGGTCGCTCACATTGTTCCCCCACGCGACCACCGAGCCGTCGGTCTTGAGCGCGAGCGCGTGGGCGTCGCCGGCCGCGATTTGGCGCACCTCGGTCAAGTTTTGGGGCACCGCCGTCTCGGGCGCCGGCGTGACCAACGCCCCGGTGTTAGTCGCAAAAAACGACGCACCGTCCCGCCCCCAAGCGGCGGCCACGCCGGGCGGCGCCGGCGGAATTGTCACCTCGATGTCGAGGTAAAGCGCCGCCGCCTCCCCGCCCCGGCCAACCGGCTTGATGGTGATGCCGTAAACCGGGTCCGTGAACGTCTGCCCAACGGCCAAGACCGCGTCGTTGGCGCTGGCTCCGGGCGTCGTCAGATCGAGCAGTTGGCTCTGTTTGTAATCGCCGTAGGCCCACGTGATGTAGGCGCCCTGCGTTTGCAGCGATCCGGTGGAGAAGTTCTGCCGATAACCGATCCAATAGGAGCGCACGCCATCGCGGAAGATGCGCAGCGCCATCGGCTGCTTGAGCGCGGCCGAGGCCGGATGATCAAAACGGAAAACCCGGTAAGTCCCGCTCGTCGTAACCGTCGCCACCGCCGAGTCGGACAGCCAACCGAGGATATTCTTGAAGCGAGGATTGAAATGGTGTCGCGCATCGCGCGTGACGTTGGTCGCCGTGGACGACCCCATCATGTCGAACGGATCGCCATACTCGAGCGTCGTGCCGGCGGCCGCGAGCGGGTCGCCATTTACCGCGCGCCACAGATTCGCGTGCAAGACCCCGTAGCTGTGCCCCAGCTCGTGAACCATCGTTTGCCACCCGAACGCACCGTTCATCCAAATATTCGGCCCGGCGCGGTTCGCCTGCCCGGCAAACGTGATGAGCGATCCCGGCACCCGCGCCGTCCCGATACTCGAAAAAGTGACGACGATGCGCTGAAAATCGGTCAGCGTAAAATCGGCCGCCGCCAGTGAACGCGCGTCCGTGTGGAGCTGGGTTTCATTGTCCGCCAAAGCATAGGCACTCCCCGTCTGCGGCAACCGATAGACCTTCGAACTCACCGTCGTCACGATCGTCGTCTGTCCATAGCTCGCACTCTCCAAAAACTCCCGCACGTCCCCGTCCATCGTCGCCTGAGCCTCGGACGCCGTGACCGATGCGCCCGGGAAATCCGAAAAATCCACCCGGATCACGAGCACGGTCTGCGGACCCACGGTGCGGCTCGACGAGGGTTCTGCCGCCGTCGGCGGCACGTTCGGTCCCGCTACGCGCGGATCGGCTTTGGTCTCCGCCGCTTCAGCGTTGCGCACAAACTCAACCATCGCGGCCCCGTCTTCCTCCGCAAAATCGTGCTCCCGCCCAAAGGCAGCCACCCAAACCCGCCCAGCGGCCGCAGCCTCTACTTCGCCCGGTTCTAAAATCCGCACCGGACTTTCGTGCAAAGCCAAGTCCCGACCGAGCGCGATGCCGTGCAACGAAGCGCCGAGTTTCGTGAGTTGGCCTTCGCGCCGACCATAGGTGTGCGCCACGTAATTTTCCGCGCCGACCGTCACACCCCGCCATTCATCTGGCCCCGTCCGCACCGTGCCCGGCGGATGCTCGCACTCTATGGTCGTTGTGAGGTCGCCCGTGCCGGCAACCCGCGCTTCAAGCTCCGCCAACACCGCCACCGGCAACTCCCGTCGCACCGTCATCGGCACCGTCACCGCGAGCGCACTCGCCGGATCGAGCTTGATCAACCGGAGTAACTCCGGGCGCCGCGCCCGGGCGAGCGCCAACCCTTCCGCTTCCAAACTCGCGCGCGGCGCACCCGCAGCGGCCGCGAGATACCGCTTCGTCCAGTCACGAAATGTCGCCTGCGAAACCGTGAGTTCCCGGTCCCACCGCTGCGCGTAAGCGGCCCGCTCTCGCAGTTGCTCAAGCACTGAAACCTCAACCTCTCGGTTTGGCGCATATGCCGGGGCCGGCGAGGCAACCGCCGTTCGAATCACTCGTTCCTTCACCGCCTCAAACGTCGGGTTCATCCGCCAAACCGCGACGCCGCCTCCCCCACCGACCAGCACCAGCGCAACGCAGAGCAATTTCCGAAGCCGTCGGTTTCTCATGCGCTGATTCCCGATTTTTCCGCTCCTCTTGGCGAGCTAACACAATGAACGGACGTTCGTTTTCCCCGTCACCCTTTTCCACCCGCCCACTGTTTCGCCACCGGCCCATCGAGGTGCATGGTCTGGGTCGGGAACGCGAACGACAATCCCCGCGCCGCCACCGCCCGCATGATCGCGAGATTTACGCGCTGCTTCAACCCCAGCCCTTCCTGGAGATCCGGCCCCTTCGTCGCATACACAATCCAAAGATCGAGCGAGGACGCGCTGAAATCCCGGAAGAAAACCATGACGGACTCGGCCTCCACCACCGTCTCGGCCAGGATGATTCCCTTCACGTCTTCCACGATCGCGGTTATCTGGTCAGGCGTAGTGTCGTAGGTCAGGCCGATCACCTGCTCAACCCGCCGCTGAGTGAACCGCGACAGGTTTATAATCGCCTCCGACGACACCAATTTGTTCGGGATGATGACCAGCGACCGGTCGATCAGCCGGATCTTCGTCGAACGCAGCCCGATGTCTTCCACCAGGCCGGTGTTCTCCCCGATCCTGACCGTTTCCCCTACTTTGAACGGTTGGTCGATCGCGACCACGATCGAGCCGAAGAGGTTGGCAATCGTATCCTGCGCCGCGAGCGCGAAGGCCAAACCGCCGATCCCGAGACCGGAGAGGATCGTCGAGACGTTGAAGCCGAGACTCTGGACCGTGATCAGGACGCCGATGACGACGAAGATCGCGACGAGGGTTTTTTTGATCCACGGCATGAACGCCGCCACACCCATTTGCTTCTCCCGCGCGACTTCGTGCATGTGGTCCAACACCGCGCCGAACGCCCGCAGCAAGCCCCAGAAGACCACCAGCGAAAACGCCACCGTCGAGCCGTGGCCGATGGTGCGATCTGCCGTCTCGGAAAGCTTCAGCACTTTCACCGAGGCGAAAATACCCGTGACCATCACGAACGTTGCCACCGGTCCTTCGAGCGCCGGGAACAGCTTGTCATCCAGCGTGGTCTCGGTCTTGGCCGCCAACCGCTTGAGCCGGTTGAAAATGATCGTGGTGACAAAGCGCCGCAGCAAAATCGCCCCGACGAGAATTAACGCGAAAATCGCGTAGTGCGTCGCCGTGTTGCCGCTGCTCCGCACGTTGAAGAGCCCGAGGACCTCATCGACGACAAGCTCGAGCAGATCAGGTGTTCGCGGCACCCCGCTCTTGGCCAAGACAGTGGTCGCTTCGGTCGCCGCCGTGGTCGTTTGGGCGAGCGCGGAACCGAGGAGCATACCGCTGCCCAAGAGCAGCGATCGAACAAGGGTCACAATCATCTGTTTCATCGAACGGCGAACTCACCGCGCTCCGCTATTCGTGTCAAAAGCATTGCCCGCCTCCGCCCCAACTCCCCGCTTGCGCGCCCTCCCCGACCCAAGCCACAACGTTCCCCAATGTTGCAATTTCTATCCGTCATCGACGCCATGCCGCTCTGGGCTTGGGTCACTTTTTTTACCTTCATCACCGCGATGCTCGCGCTCGATCTGGGGGTGTTTCAACGCGAGACGCACGTCGTCGGCATGAAAGAGGCCCTCGCGTGGTGCTGCGTCTGGGTGACGCTTGCCCTCAGTTTCGGCGGGCTGCTCTGGCAATGGCGCGGACCCGAATCCGCCCAGCAGTTTCTCGCCGGCTACCTGATCGAGCTCTGCCTGAGCGTGGACAACGTCTTCGTATTCATCCTCGTCTTCGCCTACTTCAAGGTCGAGCCGCGCTACCAGCACCGCGTCCTCTTCTGGGGCATCATCGGCGCCGTGCTCATGCGCGCGGTGTTCATCATCGTCGGGGTGGAGGTGATCGAACGCTTCCACTGGGTCCTCTATATTTTCGGCGCATTCCTCGTCTACACCGGCGTCAAGATGGCCCTGCCCAGCAAAGAGGCCGAGGTCGATCCCGAGCACAATTTCGCGGTCAAACTCTTCCGCCGCTTCTATCCCGTCGCCCCGCACAACGACCGCGGTCACTTTTTCACAATCCACAACGGCCGGCGGATGGCTACCCCGCTTTTCATCGTGCTGATCGTGATCGAGACCACTGATCTCGTCTTCGCCCTCGATTCCCTGCCCGCTGTGCTCGCAATCACCAAGGATAGTTTCATCGCGCTCACCTCAAACATCTTCGCCATCCTCGGCCTGCGCTCACTCTACTTCGCCCTCAGCGGCATCATGGGGCTTTTCCGTTTTCTCAAAGTCGGGCTGTCCGTCATCCTCATTTTCATCGGCGTGAAAATGCTGATCGAACACTGGATGAAAATCACCACCGGCACTTCGCTCGCGGTGATCGGCGGCGTGCTGACCACCTCGATCCTCATGTCCGTCGTCATCAAGTCGCCCAAGACCCCGCCTCCCCGCTGATCGTCGATTCATGAATTTCGACCAGCTGCTCACCAACTTCCTTAGCCCCCGATCCTGTTTTTTTGCTCGGGCTTATCGCCACGCTGGTAGAGGCCGTGCGGCCCCTGCTCAAGAAAACCGGCGGCCTCTGCCTCGTGAGCGACGTGCTGAGCGTCATGCACTGATCGGCCGCAAACCCGTTCACCGCAGGAACCGCGTGGCCCATTCAGGCCGGCCCAACGGGCGCGGCGTCCACTCACCCCAAATCTGGTAGCGATACCGCGCGACCAGTTTATAGCCCGCGTCGCGCCAACGCACCGGAATCACCCGCGCCCAAGCGAGCGCCAGACCCAGGCCGCCGACCGACCGCGCCGCCGCCAGCGCCCCGTCGGTGCGCAACAGAAATTCTGGCCGTTCGCGCCGCGCCCAATCGGGCACGAAAACCAGCGAATCGAAATCCTCCGTCGGCAACCCGTGGGCCCGCAGATACGCCTGCGCGGTCGGCCCCTGCAATGGCGCGAACTGCAGCACGGCCCGGCGGTCCAGCCTCAGCAACAGGCGCACGATCCGGTTGCACAGCCCGCATTCGCCGTCGAAAAACAGCACCGGGCCCGAGAGAGCGTTGGAAGCAGGCAGAGACATCGCGTCGCACCACCACCATGCGCGGCCGCGGCCGAAAAGAAAGCCTCCGCCCGTGACTCGCGGAAATAATTATTGCGCCTAAACCCCTCGCCAATCCCCGCCGCGAAACCCAAACGCAACGCAGCCCCAATTGCCCTGGGGACGGGCGACCGACGAGAAAGGTCGGTGGGACACCAGCGGGTGGAGGCAGCGCATCAGGGCAATTCGTAAATTTCTACGAGGGCGGAGCCGGTCGTGTTATTGGCGCCGGTGACCTGGGCGGTGTAGCTGCCGGGGGCGAGGTTGACCATGAGCGCGGCGTCGAGGCTCGTGGCGCCGAAGGCGAAGGCGCCGGTGTTGAACGTGGCTTCAGCGATGGCGATGGCGTCCGGCGAGGTGGACCAGCCGGCATTTTGCGCGACCACCGCGCCGCTGGCGCTGCGCAGCGTGAGTTCTGGGCGCGCGAGCGCGTTGGCGAGGCCAAACTGCGCGAGCGCGGGGCCGGCAGCGCGGATGAGGACCCGCTTTGGGGCCGTGCCACGCACGACGAGGCCGGCGATGAGGGTATTGTCGCCCGTGCCGGCAACGGCGCGCGCGGAGAGGTTGACGAGCTTTTGCGCGAGGGTATCGCCGGAGAGTTCATGCACCTCAAGCAGCACCGGGCCACTGGTGGCGGTGGCGGAGCTGACCACGGCGGTATAGGCACCCGGCTGCAGACCGGTAAGGACGACGGAGTCGGCGCTGCCTGCGGCAAGGGGGAAAGCACCCGAGCGCGTGGCGGCGGCGGCGATGTCCGCGGTGTTGGCTCCGGTGCTCCAACCGGTGTTAGAGGCGATCACCGCCGAGCCGCGGTAGAGCTCGAGGCGGGGAGAAGGGAGCGCGGTCGACACTCCGAAGTCGCGCAGGCCGGGGCCGATCGCGCGGACGAGAACGGTCTTGGCCTGCGTGCCGGAGATAAAAAAGCCGACGATCACCACTTGCGCGCCGGTGCCGGCGCTGGCGCGGGAGGAGAAACTCACGAGGCGTTGGTCGGCGAGCGCGGAGGCATCGCTGCCGAAACCGCTGTAGGATGTCACGGTGCCGCGGCTGTCGGTGACCGTGGCGCTGAGCGCCTTGGTCGTGCCGGAGACGGTGCCCGAGACGATCTGTTGCGAGGCCGTGGTGACGACGAGGCGGCCGGCGGAGTCCACCGAGCCGGCGCCGGCATCAACCGCGGTGCCCGATTGGATGACGACAAAGGCTTGGCCGGAGGGGCTCAGGATGGCGAGGACCTGCGCGGAGTTGCCCACCACACCTGCTTGGTAGAAGCCCGCGCTGCTTACGCTGGAGCCACTGGCAGAGCGGAGGGCGCTCATGCCGATAGAGCCGGCGATGGAGGAACCGGAGAGGACGCCGTTGGCTGAAATGGAGCCCCGGAAAACGATGTCGTTGACCGCGGCGGCGATGGTCGGCGTGCCGGGCGAGGCTGGGGCCGTACCGCCGACCGTGGTGGTCGCAAAGCTAAAGCTGCCGTCGTCA
>Ga0209550_10000815_pt1:2500-29877 | contig 29877 bp, 27 predicted proteins | sample LauGreSuBDMM15SN_2_FD_187567 | JGI IMG/M metagenome (GOLD analysis project Ga0209550, IMG submission 187567) | Freshwater lake microbial communities from Lake Michigan, USA - Su13.BD.MM15.SN (SPAdes) (version 5) | ecosystem: Environmental > Aquatic > Freshwater > Lake | place: Lake... | reverse complement strand
CAATAGGATAGAGTAGGGTTGAGGTAGAGAATCGTCTTACGATACCGTCTCCTAGGGTAGGGTTAATGGTTCGACCGGCTTGGTTAGTGAGCCTGCCGAACTACACCACGAATTCCCTACCCTAGGAGAGAATCCTGGAGGTTCATAATGGGAATGATAGAAGACAATATTTCAAATTTTTTTTTATCATTTCAGAAAGAACTTATTTGTACTTCACTATTAGGATTACAATATCATTGAACCATTTCGACTTGGGATTGATCTCACCCAAATTCAATCACATCTAATATTTCTTGTTTCATTTCTTCCCAGGGAAAAACGGATTGGGTTAAAAATTGTATGGGGTACTTCTCATATAGAATTTCTTGGATCTTAAAAAATTGTTTTTTTTGGGTTGGTTTTCCTTTGATCTTTTGCAATGTGAATCCATGATTTATAATAATTTTTTTAAAATCAATGTAATCTTTGTAGAATATAATTCTTTCTTCTAGCTCTGAATTTTTTATATAATCATTTACCAAAACTTTCTCATTGGTATCAAAACATTTTCTACATCTTTCTTTTACATTTTCGGGTATGGTATAAGAATTAAATTGTATATTATAATTTAGTGGATAAATTCTGCACACGGTAGGTCTGGACTCATGTATCTCACATATTCTTTCTAAATCGTTTTTAAAAAATAAAAATGGACATATTTCATTTTTTAAATTGATAACTGGTTCCATCCAATAATTATTTTTATTAATGATATAGCTTATTAATTTATTTTTATATAAAAAATTAGCTGGTACTTCCAAATGATTTGCAAGGATAAAGATATCAAATGGTGTTAAGGATACCTGGTTGTGTGTACAGCAGGTTCCCAATAACTTACAATAAAAATTTATTGATTCAGTATAATCCATTTTTAGAAAATTTTATATTGAACAATTGAAGAAGTATTTTCTATAAAAAAAATATTTTCATCTTTTGATGGAAAAATCCTAAACATATTCGATTGTATTTTTTTCCTTTTTAGAATTTCTCCTTTTTCAGAAAGAAATAATAATTCATCATTGTTATTAACACAGAATATTGATTTTGCAAAAAATGCATTTTGGTATACATCTTCTTTTTTATTTTTCTTTATTTCTTTAATTATTGAGCCAATAGGGGAGAGGATGATAATTTTATCTGTCAAGTTTAAGAGAGTATTTCCTGAATTGGAAACTACCAAATAAATTTTATGTGGATAAACTGAATCTAACTTAAATGTATATAATTCTTTTTTTGTGTCGTCTAACATTTTAATATAATCATTATCGTTTTCCATAAAATGTAGTGATACATATTTTCCATTTTCAGCAAAACCAGAACTTTTAAAAAATGTAAAGTTTTTTGAATTAGACTCACTTATCATATAGATTAAAGATCCATTTTTATCTATTCGGTAAACTTCTCCACCTGAAAATAAAATTACACTTCCTGATGTAACCGAATTTGAAATATCTGTTACAAATCTTCCATCCAACTGTTTTGCACCCGTAGGATTTCCATCCATATCAACTACCAAAACTTGATTACCATCACCAGAAACTAAAAAGTGAATATTTCCTGTATAGGAAGAAAATGGTATACTCTGGAATGGTTTTTTCCATAATACTTCACCACTCCTAGAATAATAAATTATTTTATCACCAATTTTTTTATAAGCGAGAAATCCACTCCCCAAGGGTGGTATATCAAATAAATCCCCATCATCTCCTTGAAATATAGATTTATTCCTAAAGAGAAAAGGTTTGTTATTAAATGAAAGGTAACCATTTAAGTTTTTAAGAGGAGATACCTCACTTGATTTTTTACTATCTCTAGCATCTTCAGGGTAATTACTTCTTTCATTCCTTTTATCCCAGCTCCAAATTTCTTGGACTATTGGAACTTGGATAAATTTATTTTTGTGATTAAAAACAATTGTAAAACTAATTAATAATGAAATGAGTATGTAGTACACCATCTATTTTTTTCCATATTCTATATTTTCAAGAATTTCTCTATATAAGTGGTAGATAGCCATACCAGTAACGGCCTCTCTAAAACTTTCCCTGCCAATAGAAAATAAATGTTTATAAATTTTCTCGGCTTTATTTTTGGTTTTTATTCCAATAAATACTGTCCCAACTGGCTTATCATTAGATCCCCCATCTGGACCCGCAATTCCAGTTACGGAAATACAATATTGGGTGTTCATTATTTTTTCTAAACCTATTAACATTTCTCTTGCTGTTTCTTCACTCACCGCTCCATATTTTTCTAATGTATCATGTTTTACATTCAATAAACTTTCTTTGATTGTGTTGTGATAACTCACAATACTACCTAAATAGTAAGCAGAAGATCCAGCAGTATCAGTTAGAATTTTTCCAATGTAACCTCCCGTACACGATTCTGCTGTTGAAACTGTTTCTTTTCGATTTGTGAGTTGTTCATGAACTAATTTAAATATATCATCTGTTAGTTTTTCATTGTATGTCTCTTTCAAAATAGATTCAATACTTTGTAATTTATCAAAAGAATCTGATTTAAAAGAAACTTTTATATATCCAGCTTTTGCTGTCACACCCCATTCAATTTGATTTGAGTTAATATATTCTAAATTTTTATTAATAAATTCCCTTTGGTACAATCCTTCACTCATATTCCATATATATTTGGAGAAATATTTTGTAGTGGGAACTATATATTCTTTTTTAAGGATAGGTAATAGGGAATCTAAGAACATTTTTTTCATTTCTACCGGAACACCAGGCATAGCTGCTAAAATACAATTTTCCCCCAATTTAACATAAAATCCAGGAGCAATCCCAACTGTATTTTCTAATTCAATAGAATCTAAGGGCACGTTGGTTTGTCTCGATGTCACAGGTAAGAGATCTATAAATTCTTTTCCACGTTTTTCGGAAATACTTACTAATTTTTGGTAAGCACTCTCTATTTTGCGTAAACCCCCACCTTTTAATTCTGAAATAATATTCAGAGTATGGTCATCTCCAGTAGCACCTAAACCTCCAGTCATCAATAGGAGTGTGGGTTCTTTAGATTGAGAAAATGTACTAATTTCAGTTTTCAATTGGCTTACACTATCGGGGAGAGCCATAAATTTATTAACCGTATAACCAGAGTCCGTTAACTGATTGGCAATCCACATAGAATTTGTATCCAAACTCTTTCCTGATGTGATTTCTGTGCCTGTTGAAATAATTATTATTTGTAAACTCATTACTTTTCTTTATCCATCCTATCTGGTGCACTGATTCCCAAAATTTGTAACCCTTCCCGTAAACAGATTGCTGTTCCTTCGCATAAAAAAGATAAGCCTCTCTTTTCTATTGTGGTACATTCTTTTAGTTTATTCCCTTTTGCAATGTAAAACTTAGAAAAAGTTTTTGCGAGGTTTTGTAAGTAATTGGCCAATCGATGTGGTTCCATACTTTTAGCTGCATCATAAATTTCTTCAGGAAACCTTGCTATCCAAAACAAGAGCCTATCCCTTTCTTCCGTGGAGGTTATATTCAATAAATCGTCTCCCTTGATTTCTTTTCCTATTTCTTTAAAAATTGACTGAATTCTCGCATGGGCATATTGTAAATAGAACACAGGATTTTTGTCACTTTCTTCTTTGGCTAAATCTAAATCAAAATCCAATGGTGTTTCAAGTGCACGAGTTATAAAAAAGTACCGAGCAATTTCTTTACTATCCTTTCCTAAATAATCCATTAAATCGTACATGGTTTGGAACTGACCCAACCGTTTGCTCATTTTTAGTTTTTCACCCTTTGAGAGTAGGTTTACTTGTTGGGCAATGAGGATTTGGAAGGATTCTTTAGGGAATCCCATGGCTTGCATTGCTCCTGCAAGTCTTGCAATATATCCATGGTGATCGGGTCCCCAAATATTGATAATTTTTGAAAAACCCCTATCTATTTTAGTTTTATGATACGCTATATCCGCCAATAAATAAGTAGGTCTTAGGTCTTCTCTCAGTACTACTCTATCCTTATCATCTCCATAAAAAGTAGAGAGAAAAATTTCTTTATTATCTTCGTTTTTAATTTTTCCAGCTTCTTTTAGTGTTGTGAGACTTTCTAATACCTTGTTGGATGCATGAAGTGAACGTTCGCTATAAAAAGTATGAAAGTTTACTCCAAAGTTTTTTAAATCATTTTTTTGAGAATTTAAGTTATAATCAGTAGCTTTGATTGAAAAATATTCAGCAAGTTCTAAAAAATTTTCTTTTTCTAACAATAAATCTATTTTTTCTTTTTCATTAGAATTATACAATGAATTAACAATTTGTACTACATAATCACCCCTATATCCCTCATAAGGAAGTATATTTTTTTTAAGCAAGGTATCCAATGAGGAAGTGTCATTCTCTTCTTGGAATTCTAATGGAATGCCTTTGAGTTCTCTTAATCTAACTACACATGATACACCAAGTAATAGAACCTGATTTCCATAGTCATTAACATAAAATTCCCTCTCAACTGTATGACCAATTTTTTCTAATAAATTAGTAATACTAGCTCCCATGGCGGCTGCCCTTGCTGAAACTATATTTAAAGGACCAGTAGGATTAGCGCTAACAAACTCAAAGATTATTTTTTCTTTTTTAGTAATTTGGGGATATATAGTATTTTTACTAATCATATAGGTATTTATGTAATTTAATAATTCTTGTTTTGATATTTTAAAATTTAGAAATCCTGGTGGAGAAAATGTTATCTCTGAAAAAAGTTGATTTTTTAAATAATTTATCAACACTATTGAATTTTCATTAGGATTCCCAATTTTTTCTTTGTGCTCTAATAGGAATGCTGTAGAATAATCTCCAAATTTCTCATTTCTGGAATATTCAATTTTTGGGTTTAATTCTTCTATGGAAAAACTCAAAGATCTATCTACTAAAAACTTTTTTATTCCCTCTCTTAAGAGATGTAAAACTTTAAATTTTAATATTTCTTCTTCATTCATTTGAAATTAAGTCCTTAAATCTTAAATTAATTTTAATTCACTCAGTGATCTATATAGCATTTCTGAACTTTTAGTTTCTATCCCCAAGTATGTAAAAATATACTTATCTAAAATCTTATCTGATTTTAATAAGATTGCAGTAGGAATAGTATCCTTTAAAATGCTATCATAATTTTTTTTGGTAATTTCTTTAAAAAATCTTAATATTTCAATATCATTATCTTTATCTTCAAAATTTTCACATTTCGAACAAGTAGCTTCGAATGTGAAAGAATTTATTTTTGCAAGTTTTTCTTCTATTAAAATTGTACCACATTTTTTACATAAAAAGTCTTTAGGTATTACACCTAATCCAAGTAAGAGCTTGTATTTAAAAAATGGTAAAATGATTATATTTGATCCATATTTTTCTAGCCCTTCCAATGCTAAATATAGCAATGTAAAACTTCTGGACTCTTTCTCACCTTCAGGAATAGTTTTTTCCATCAATTCAAGGAAATAAAATAAAAATAAAGTAGAAATATAATCATTTTTAATACTATCATGTCTTTTTTCTAGGCTTATTTCTTTTACATTATAAATATCTGATACCTTGGTATGAAAATAAAAATCAATGCAAACTATAGATCCAATTTCACTAGCAACAATAGGTCTATTTTTACTTTTTTTTATACCCTTAACTAAAAATTTTAACTTGGAACCATCTTCAGCTAACAAAGTAAGCATTGCATCTGCTTCATTTATTGTCTTACTTTGAAGAATGATTCCCCTTTTTTTTTCAAGAGCCAAGGGAAACCGTAATTATTTTCCAATAAAGAAAGGTTTTCTCTTTTCTACAATCGCATCCAAACTCTCAGCAAAATCCTTAGATTGAAAACAAAATGCCTGTGATTCCGCTTCCCGTCTCAGTGCAGTTTCTAAATCATTTTTATTGATCAAAGTTTCTTTGAGAAGCCTACTTGCAATAGGAGCACCCTCAGACAACACAATCGCCAATTCGGTTGCCCTTTTTACTACGTCTTCTGGGGGAACAGAATCCTGGCAGAGTCGCAAGGATTTTGCTTCTTCACCTGTAATAAAATCACCCAAAAGCAAGAGGTGATTGGCCATATCCACTCCAAATAGCTCTTTGATAAGGTAGGAGGACCCCATACCTGGATGGATGCCCAATTTTACAAAATTAAATGAATATTTGGATGTTGAGGAAAACACACGTAAATCACAAGCAAAAGCCAAGGAGAGAGCAGCACCTACAGCATGTCCATTTACAGCCGCAACTACTGGAAAGGGGAGGGATCGAATGCAAAGAAAATTATTGTAAAATATAAACATATCTCTGCAGTTTTCTTCATAGGTTTTTGTTTTGAATGATTTTAATAAATTTAAATCCCCACCAGATGAAAAGATTTGATTCTTACCTGTTAAGATCAAACAGGAGGGTGGCTTCTCCATTGTTTTTAATCTCTCAATTTCATTTTTGAAAGCAATGCTCATTTCCCAGGTCATAGAATTTTTTGTTTCTGGGTTGTTTAGATATAAAAAGGTAATTTTATGTCGATTGATCTCAATGTCTTCTGATGTAATTAATGTCACAGGAAAGCCCCCACATCTTACCAAAAATACATAGTTAATATCTTAGGGAAGAGAATTTTTGTACCTCCATCTCCCATAAATTAGAATTGCTTTTCAAGACTTCTCTCCGATACTTTAAATATGGCAGTCGGCAGAACAAATTCGATGCAGGAACTCATAAATCTCATGGAGAAATCCTACGGAGAAACAATTATTGGTTCGGATATAAACCTTATCAAACATCTCTTTCATTACTTAAAGTTTGAAAATATAGAATTCCGTTTTGACTATGAAGAGTCCAATATGACAGTGATTGTTCATAGCGTACTACAAGATTTTGTAGAACTAAATGTTTTGGGTTTTGAAGAGGGGACATCTAGAAGGGCAAAAATTAAATTTGAAGTTGTAAATGTTCTTTATCAATTCGAAGTCATCATTGAAGATATTCGAGGTTCTATTGTAAAAATAAAAATACCATCCGAACTCCAAGCCGCAGAGATGAGAAATCACAGAAGAGTTTTTGTTGATGATTTATTTATGGATTTTGTTATTCTTTTTAAATCATTTAAAGGTGGGGTATATGTATCTGGGGACAATATATATGCAGAGAGGCAATTTACTCATCTATTTAGGGAGATTAAAAAAGATAGTCCTGATTTAAAGTTAATGAATCTAATTATGACAGATTATATTTTAAAAGTCTCACAGGAGTTTGAAATAATCGCATACAAACCAAATGATGGAAATGAGTTTATAAAAGAAGCTTTACAACTTGTTAATAAATCTATCTTTATTGAGGATTGTTCTAATATAGAAAATTATTATAAAAAAACTGAAAATTTATATACAAATACATACCAAAATCTATACGCAAAAAAGTTAAAAGAAGATGGTGAATTCAAAACACAAAAATTTTTCGAAAAGCTTCAAAAAACTGAGTTAAGGAATTTTCTTTTTTCCTACATCCTTTCGCCTATCACCCTCTTTGACCAAGTCATAGGGCATATAAAAGTTTTTACAACAGCAATGGATAAGCATATTATCAGTCAATACAATGCGGAATATATTCACCAGATGACGGAGATTGCTAGTTATGGTTTTACCAAGATATCAATTCGTGGAAATAATTTTAATACCATGTACACGAATACTCGCATTCTAGATATTAGCATAAGTGGACTCTTGTTTGAAATTTCAGATGAAAATTTATTTAAATATCTTAAAAAACATAATACTATCAAAATGTATATACCAATAGGAAAAAAGACCCTTTCACTTTCAGGTGAGATTATAAGATTTTTTGATACAATGGATGACTATCAAAAAATATATAGAATGGGTGTTACATTCATATCATCCAATCCAGATGATATGAACATATTAGAAAATTTTATTTATGATCGGCGTGGTAATATTTTATCTGAGTGATTTTGCATAATCTGATGCTTGTAATACTGCAGGGTCTACTTTTTTTCCTTTGGGCTTGTACAACATATAAAATTTACTATGATTTTCTATATTGTCTACATAGTTTTTTGCATCTTGTGCTTGGGAAGATGTTAGGTTTTTTAAAGGAATATCTTTAAGTTTTTCATAATAATAAAATACGGCCATCGATTGGATTCTGTAATCCTGAATTTTCTTTTCTAGTGCTTGTTGTAGGAATTTTTGTATTTTTAAATCAAAATCTTCTACTTTCTTTCTATTTTCTAAATTGTTTTCTGAGCTTCTATAAAATACATAATTGAGAAAACAAATTTCTGTTAAATTATATAAATTTTCAAAATGATTTTCTTCCATTTTGTATGCTTCTTTGGCAACATCTAAAGCTAGATCTAAATCCAGTTTTTTGCCCGTATTCTTTGAATATTCTATTTTGTGTTTATTGATTAAAAATTTTCCATATCTAACTAAAAATTCATATTTCTCTTGCTCCAATAAAAATTTTTCCCTTCGTTTATAAGTCTGTGAATATTCGTACCCAGATGATATATAATCCTCAGATTTAGACTCGTGTAATTTTGCCAATCCAAAGTGAGGCTCTGGGGAATTTAGATCTAATTGTATGGATTTTTTGTAATAATATATTGCACTTGCCCCGTCCCCTTTGTGAACAAAATAATCTGCTTGTTTTTTAAAGATTCTGGCTTCTTTTAATCCCTCATTTGTTAGAGGCATTGCAACTGTCATGACATTATCTTCTATCATTCTTAAATGTCCTTCACCCCTAAGCTGCTGACCAAAAAAAGAAGTATTGAAAACTGAAATAACCTTGATCTGTCCTACAATATTTCCATCTTTATAAAAATCATGATCAGGATGTTTTTCTAGGAGATACAGAGTTTGTCCTGCACGGATCCCAGGATTATTTAGAACTTTAACTATGACTATGTCTGGTCTTGTATCAAAATCAAGAAGAGACTTATCATCTCTTATATCTAGTTCAACCGTGGAAGCTTTTTCAATTGATACGGTTTCACCGATTACAATCATTTTTACAAAACGATTGCCTTCTTCATCAAAAAAACCATAGACGAATTTATTATCTTTCTTTTCAGAAAAAATTGTAGATATAGGGAGGAAGAAAGAAAATAAGATAAATACATAAAAGAAATTTAGGGAGAATCCAAAGCTCCTATTTCTCCATAGGTTGTCTTTTAGTTCGTGTAGGAGCTTTATTGTGGGTGAAAAATTTTCTAGTTTCATACTACTTTATTTTTCGACAAATCCAAAAAAATGTAAAGGTATTTGCTAATTTATTCAATAGTTTCTTTTCTTTTGCTTTTTACTCTCCTGAGTTCCATGTCTGCTTGCGGTGTGGGTTTTTATGCTTACTTGGGATTCAAGGGATTGCCTGGGTGGATTCATCATTTTTTTTATTTTATATTCTTTTTAAGTGTGTTTTTTTCAATCTTTGTAGGTATCTTCTATCATTTTTACTTTATTCTGCTCTATCCCGTCTTATTCGCCATGAGTATTCTTCCTTTCGTCCAAAAGGGAAATTTATTGCATCGATGGATTGGAATGCTTAGCTTTTTTCTTTCTCTCTTCCAATTTTTTCTTTTCAAATATTATGCAAATGTCCATCCTTAACGATTATATACTAGTCATAATTATTTTCCACCCGGAAGGAGCCAAATGAGCAATAAATCAGATGCTGAATTAGATGTGCGAATCGGATCAGCAATTCAGGATAAAGACAAAATTTCTGTAAAGTCCTCAAAGATCAACCAGCGTCTCGAACATTATATTCTCAAAATAATTACTGGCATCTTAAAAAAACACGACCAGGAAAGATTTATAGACATGGTCTATACAATTTTAAAAGAACTTGCTATCAATGCTGTAAAATCTAACCAAAAAAGAATTTTTTTTGAAGATAACAATTTCGACATCTCAAATGAAGTTCACTATGCGGAAGGAATAGTAAAGTTTAAAGCATCATTCTCTGACACCATGTCAGATGAATATGGTAAAAAATGTATGCAAAAAGGAGTTTATTGCCAACTAAACTTTTACCATAACATTACGGGTATGTATGTTGAGGTTGTTAACAACACACCTGTGATCCGCACAGAAGAACTTCGGATGCGGGAAAAAATGAAAAAGGCAATGGGGTACAATGACATTGCTGAGTTTTATATGGACAACATGGACAATACCGAGGGGGCAGGTCTAGGCATTGCCTTAATAATCATCCTCCTTAAAAATGATTCTATAGATCCAAATCTTTTTAGAATAATTACAAAAGCTGATAAAACCGTTGCAAGAATTGAAATACCCTTTACGCCTGACTATGTGACTCTTCGAGAGAGGGGTCAAAAACAGGCGGCAAATGGAAATTAAAGGCAAATCAATTGTAATCACGGGAGCAGGGAGTGGATTGGGCAAAGCCATGGCACTAGGTTTTGCAAAGAAGGGTGGAAATATCCTAGTCTCTGATATAAAAGAAGAATCAGTAGCATCTACCGTCCAAGAGATCTTAGCCTTAGGTGTAAAAGCAAAGGGAGTTGTAGGCAATGTTGCCAATGAGTCCGATGCTACCAAAATCATGGAAGAGGCTGTCTCCTCATTTTCATCCTTAGATGTAGCCATATTAAATGCGGGAATCCTGCGTGACGGACTTCTCATCCGAATTGATAAAGAAACGGGAAACATCAAAGGGAAGCTTTCCCTGGAACAATGGCAATCAGTGATTGATGTAAATCTTACTGGGGTATTCCTCACGGGTAGAGAAGCTGCAGTCCAAATGGTACAACTAAAAAAACCGGGTGTCATCATTCCCATTTCTTCAGTAGCCATGCATGGAAACCCTGGACAAACTAATTATTCAGCAGCTAAGGCTGGTGTTGCTGCAATGACAAAATTATGGGCACAAGAATTAAAAAATTATAAGATTAGAGTGGCAGGTATTGCTCCTGGATTTATTGCCACGGAAATGGTTCTAAAAGATATGAAGCCAGAGGCACTTGAAAAATGGAAATCTCTCATTCCCATTGGTAGGCTAGGTGAGCCTTCTGAGATTTCTCTCACAGCTGAATTTATTGTGGAAAATGATCTTATAGATGGGGTTGTTTTAGAAGTATCTGGCGGGATCAAGATTTAAGGTACCATTGTGCCATATAGATTTTGTTTATAGGAATAATTATGAAAAAACCAAAGTTTGAAATCAATAAAAAGCAGTTAGATGTTCTTATCAAAGGAATCCAAGGTATAGCTCATCCCGTTAGATTTATGATTCTCTATTCCCTTCTCAGAGAAGAATCTTCTGTGACCGAGCTTTCTCAATACACCGGAGCGAGCCAATCGGTTACATCCCAACACCTGTCTAAAATGAAAGAATCAGGGATTTTGGACAATCGTAAAGAATCCAATAAAGTTTTTTATTTTATCAATGATAATAACTACAAAGACCTCATCAAAATTTTTTTGAAAATCAATTCAGATATGGAGTTAAATTCTAAACGCAAATGAAAATATATTTTCTAACCTACCTTCTCATCTCTTTTTCCCTCTTTTCCAAAACATTTGAAGTTGGAAGCGAATGGAATTTACTTGAATTCGCAGACCAAAATGATAAAAAAGTAAATGTAACACAAGAAACAAATAGTATTTTTTTTGTTTCCGACATGGATGCAAGTAAGATTGTTCATGAAGTTCTCCAAGTTGAAACCGAAGTATCCCTCCAAAAAAAGAAGCTATTATTTATCTCTGACATACATCGGATGCCTTCACTCATCTCAAGATTTATAGCTTTACCAAAAATGAGAGGATACACATATCCCATGGCATTGGTCAGAGAAAAAGATATCTCAAATGATATTCCAAGGGAAAAGGGAAAAGTAAGTGTTTTTACATTACAAAAATGGAAGATTATAAAAATTGATTATGTATCAACTAAAGAAGAATTACAGAAATTTATACCAATAGTAAAATAGTCTTACTTTACTTGTTTTCCAAAGAAGAATTGTCCTTCTTTTCGTATTAAGTCTCTACTGATTAAATTTTCTGCAATTAACAAGATTCCATGGAGAGCTGCATCTTTGGTTTCTTTTGGAAGTTCTTTGTTCTCAGACATGAGAGTATGTACATACTCTCTCCTTTTTTTATCCAATAATCCCAACATAGACCCTGCAATTTTAGGATCGGCTTCTAGAAACACCAATGCCAGTGTGTGGGGTGGTGTTTCTCTACAAACATAAAGCAAGGCAAGGTTATCAAAATAACTCAAATCTTCAAATTTTTTAACAACCCCTTCCATCTAATTACTCTTGGTCCTGGATTTTAGATTTGAGATACTTAACTAAATGACTGCTATCCGGATTGGCACCTGTAGCCTCTTTGATTAACTCTCTAGGTGAGTGGAGCTTTCCTCTATGCCAAACATTGATTTTTAACCATTTGTGCAGGGAACTAAAATCACCTCGTTTCTCTAAATCGTCCCAAAAGCTTTGGTGGGTAGATAAAAAGCCATGGAAAAGCTGAGCTGAGTAGATATTTCCAAGTGTGTAGGTTGGAAAATAACCAAATGATCCACCTGACCAATGAACATCTTGTAGTACACCCTCTGCATCGTTTTCAATTTTTAAATCAAAGAAAGATTTCATTTTTTGATTCCAGATTTCTGGTAGATCCTTTACCTGTAAGTTACCGGAAATAAGTTCTCTTTCAATTTCGAATCTAAGAATGATATGCAGATTGTACGTAATTTGATCTGCTTCCACGCGAACCTTTGTTTTTTGGACAGTGTTTACATACCTAAAAAAGTCATCAAAGGGCAAATCATAATGATATATCTGAAAATCTTTAATCATAATAGGGTAAAAATAATTCCAGAAAGCACGAGATCTACCTATTTGGTTTTCCCAGAGTCTACTTTGTGATTCATGGATTCCATAGGATAAAAATTGTGATAGGGGAGAGATGGACTCAGTCATTGACCCCAATCCATATTCATAGAGTGCATGACCTGTTTCATGTAGAACGCTAAAAATAGAAGAGAGTGGATCCTGCTCTTGGAATCTTGTCGTGATACGTTTATCCTTTGCACCCAAACTTGTAGAGAATGGATGAAGGCTTACATCTAATCGTGAAGAAGATTTAGGCAATCCAAGCATATCGGGTAATTTTTGGTTAAAAATTGTTTGGTATTCAGAACTGACCGAATTTTTAAAAGGATTTGTAAAACTTCCTGCCTCTTGTACTAGAGGGATGAGTGAGTTTTTTAGATGTTTAAAAAGTTCATCTAAATCATTTGCACGAGTGTCGGTTTCATAACCCTCTAAGAGTGCATTGTATCTTTCATCTTGGTATCCATAGCACTCAGCAGATTCCTTAGTTAGTGTTACAATTCTTTCGAGAATATCTTTGAATTCATTAAAATTTTTATTTTTCTTTGCACTTGCCCAAACACCATGGGCTTGGTTTGTAACTCTAGAAAGTTCTTCCACTAAGTCAACGGGGAGTTTCTTGGATCTATTTCGATCCTTCTCTAAAACCTCAATTTCTTTTTTGAGATGTTGTGTTTCCACGGAAGAAATATCCATTCTTGTCATTCGATGCTTTACTTCACCAATCAAATCATCGAATTGCTTGCTGGTGTATAGTTTATGTATGTGTGTAGAGAGTAGGGCAATCTGTTCCGAGCGTTCTTCTCTAGCATTTTCTGGCATCATAACCTCAGAGTCCCAGTGGAGAAGACTTAGGGTATCCTGGTACCTAATATAGTCTGACCAATACTTTCTATAGTTGTTAATTTCATTCAAATCCATAACGATAAACTTACATCCTACTCAAAAAACGTAAAGAGTAAAATTTTACTTTTATTGAATCCTATAAGCACTACTCTTCCCTTTTCTTGGGGTTCTTCTTGACAAAATTCATCTTTTTCCTATTCTGTCTATATATTGCGGGTGTGGTGTAACGGTAGCACAGCAGCCTTCCAAGCTTCTGGCGGGGGTTCGAGCCCCCTCGCCCGCTAAGTCTTTTCCTCCACTCCCAAAGCATTTCTTCCGAAGTTATTCTAAGGTCTTACAATAAAATGAAACTTAATGAAATTAAACCATATTTATTGGCTGCCTACCAGGATAAAATCCTCGAGGCATCGTTTTATGAATCCCTTAAAACATACTTAGTAAAGTTTTCAGAGAGAGATTTCACCGTAGATTTTTTTTCTCAAAAAGAAAAATTTAAAGAATTACCTTCTTTTCGTTTTTTATCTATTTTTTTAATTTCCATCAACACAATGTTACGTATGATAAGTTCTTCCGCTATCATTGTTCAAAGAAACATGAAAGACATTCATGGAATGTCTGAAGCTATTTTAAAAGAATCCACCTTTATCCAAAGTACCATAGAAGAAACAGATTCTATTTCCCACGACCTCCTCAATCTAACCGAGCATTCCAATGAGGAGCTAATGGAACTCCAAAATAAAAGTATGGAATTGACGTCTCTGAGCAATCAGATTTATGATTCCAGCATTTTATTAGAAACAGAACTAAAACATGGATCTGGAAATGTTTTGAATGCAAATGAATCCATAAAACATTTGATCACCCAGACAAATGAAATCACCGAAGGGATTCGGGAACTTTGGAAAAATTTTAATACTCTCAGCTTTGTAGTGAAAGACCTAATGAAAATATCCGAACAAACAGGATTACTTGCACTCAATGCAGAAATTGAAGCAGAACACGCCGGAGACCATGGTCGTGGATTTGCAGTGGTTGCCTTAGAGATGGGTAAGCTCTCTAAAAAAAGTACAGAAACAGCTAGAGCTATTGTGAATGGTTTTAAAGATCTACAAGATAAATCTAAAAAATCAGTTTTTTTAGCTTCTGGGTCTTTGGAGATTGCTACACAGGCTAGAGATGATTTCAATAAAGTGGATATATCCTACAACGAAACAAAATATATCTCGAATTCACTGCTTCCCGCAGCATCAAAGGTAAAGAAAATTTCAGAAGGGTACGCCGAGCATGTTCATCAATTGGAATCTAATTCTAGAAAAATTAAAAATGAAGTCAGAGACTTTGACTCACACCTAAAAAAAATTATAAATTCATCAAAGTTCCAAATCCAAGAAGCAACAAAATCGATGGAAATTGTAAATTCCACATATGGTAGCAGTATAATGATAAATTCATTGGTATCCCAACTTAGTGTAGCTGATTACAGAGAAAATTTACCTGTCCAAACCCTTATCCAAGAAATCTTAGAAAAAATAATGAAATACCGTGGCATCCTTGTTTATATGATTTATATGAATGAGGGAGAAATAAAGACTCCAGATATCCAAGATATTGGAAAAATTAACAATGAGATGAGGGAATTTTTATTTAAAAATAAAGAAGATCAAAAAAATGAAGTTTTTTCTATTTCACTTGAAATATGGATAGATATTCATATTTTGGGAGTAAAGGTAATAGATTTATTAAAAGATTTTGATAAAAAAAATGCAAGGGAACTCTTTGAAAGTTCATTACGTCCATTGATTAAAAAAAATGTAGATTCACTTCTCTTGTATCTAACTTCAGAATTATTATAGGTAATTGCAACATGGGAATGAAACTTGAATTTCAACCTTACCAATCTCCCCAGGGATGGTATACTCTACAATATCCAGAATACTGGGAAATGGAAGTCATCGAAGGTATACCTACTTTTTTTGATCCCCAAGGATCGGGAGCAGTTGTAATTTCTGCATTTGAAAACAAAACTGGTGATTACAATTCTGAAGTAGAAATGAGACGTTTTCTTTCTCATCATGGAATCGAGTATAATATTAAAAATATTTTTATATTTGAAAATACCCAAGGTAGCATAGTTCAAACTTGTGAATTTATATCTAAAGAAAGATTTTGGTTTGTATATATGATGTCTTATCGAGATAAACTTTTAATTTTGTCGTACAATTCTGATGAGGCTCCTGGAAAAGATCTTTCCACTATTATTTCTGGAATAGTATCATCGATCTACTTTAACGTGCAAAACTATTAAGTCAATTTAGAGTTTGGTAGTTCTTTAAAACTGTCTCAACTCTTCTGTAATTTTTTGTTTGAATAAGAATGTATCTTTTGTAAAAAACAAAAAATTTGGTAAATCTTTGCTATTGGGAAATATAGTAATGGCAGTATCGTAAAAAACTATTTTATCAATTTCTTGGATTGGAAATAGGAATAAGCTTTCCTTGTTTTTATATTCTATAGTTCCTTCCTTTTCTAATAGTTCAGCTTTTCCTATCCTTCGAAAATGTTGGAAGAGGCTTTCTTCCCAATCCATATCATTTATAATTTTGCTATCCATAGGAATTTCTTTCCCATAGTCCAAATATAGAATTCCAGACAATACTAGGTTGGTTTTATCCAAAGGTTTGGTTCTGATTGGAATTTCCTCTATTTTTATTTGTGGCGGAGGATTTTGGACTGGAATCTCAAGTTCTTTTAAGTCAGGTTCTCTTTCTAAGTTGTGTTTAATTTCAGGATGCTCTTGGATGGTTTTACTATCAACACTACGTTCTTGTATTAAGATGGACTCCAATTCAGCATCCAACTCTCTCTCAGGATATTTCTTGTTGAAGATTCTCTTTTTTATTTCTCCGGAGTACTCTTCTTTTTTTCTAGCGGCACGATTGAATAGTTTTTTTACCAAGTATCTCGGTATGTTTCCTTTTTTTTCTTTGTCTTTCTCATCTTTGTGAAAGTAATTCCCAAAGAGTATAAATCCAGTTCCCAATAGAATTAAAAAAAATGCAAAAAACATCATACTTAGAAGAATACAGTTCAGAGTCCTCAAAGGTAAAGCAGTTTTAAGAATCCCGCACAGAAATTGAACCATTTAAAACCTAGGAAAGCAAACTTCTATTTAAATCATTGTTTTATTTTCTTTACAATTTCCTTTTCTGAAAAAATCCTATTCAAAAAGAGATTGGAAAACTTGTTATGATTTTAGATGAATACGAAGAACCTACTATAGGAAATAAGATCATTCGTGTGGTAGTAGGGGTATTCCTCACAATCCTTGTTTCTATGCTAATTCTCACACTGTTACCCGGTGATGCTGAACAAAATATGTTCAAGATCCTCACAGGTCAAGATGATTATTCTGCAGGAAAAATTGGGGATGAGACTATCCCTCCAGATTACTTCCAGGCAGCCCGAAAGGATTGTTACCAAAGATACAAAGAATACAATCCAAATCTTTCTAACGACTCCGCCGAGCTAAATTCATGTGCATACGACACTATTAAAACGTTTAAAATTTACAAAGCAATTGCACATTCAGTTGGTTATGGGATATCCGACCTAAAACTAAAAGAAATCATTTGGGAGCAGGCTAAACAAGTACACAAAGAATCCAATATGGGTGCTGGTTACTCTGAAGAAGATAAGTTAAAACCTGAAGAAATTTATAAAAATATATTAAGATCAACCCCCTTCACTTATCGCCAAGAATACATGGTTGCAATGGGCATGGATCGGTTTCTGATGTCATCTTTAAAAACAACGGCAGGCGAACAAAAGATAGAATCAGAAGCATCAGGGGCAAAGGTAAGTTTTGGTTTTGTGCAATTCACTGATTCTGACATCCTCTCCAAAATAGGTGACTCACCAAAAGTCTCAGAAGAAGAAATCAAAGCCGATTATGAGAAATCATCTAAAGAAGGAACACTTCCTAAAAATCCCGAGGGGAAAATCCCTTCCTTTGATGAAAGAAAAGCCTTCATTGAAAACAAAATTCGTTCCGAAAAAAGACAATCTTCATTAAATGAAATCAAAACTAAGATATTGTCTTTAAAAAACCAGGGTGGAAATCTATCCGAAATAGAGGCTCTTTCTGGTAAAAGTAGTGTTGAAATAAAAGCTATCTCTATTACTGATCTTTCAAAGGGAAATGACCCCAAATTGAGCTTTACATCCACTGCATCCTTTCTGAGAGACCTTGGAGATGTTGCTTTTGGAGTTGGAAAGATTGGTGGCCCCTATTTGGAAGGAGAAAAAATTGTATATGTGGAATTTAAAGATTTAAAAATTGAATTAGAGAATACTAACCAGGAAAAAAAAGATAGTAACCTATCTAATATTCCTATTTTTTTAATGGAAATGAATAATTCATTGAAAAGTGTATATCCGGTATACAGAAAGATAGATAAACAGGAAAATTAAATGGAAATCAGGGCAGAATTTGTTAATCCTTTCATAGAAGCAGCCTCATTAGTATTTAAAGACTCTCTCCAATTAGATTTAATTCGAGGAAAGCTAAAGATTAGAGAATCACCAGTTCCATCTTATGAGGTAGCTATAGTTATTGGTGTAGTAGGTTCCTATAAAGGGGAAATTGTTTATAGCTTAAATTTTGATGCTGCCTTCAAGATGGCTAAAAGGTTAATGCCATCCCTAGATGAACAATCTCTAAGAGATGAATACAAAGATATCATTGGAGAAATTGGGAATATGGCTACTGGGAATGCACTTAGAATCTTTGCATCAAACGGCCAGTTTGTAGATATTACAACCCCCAATGTAATCGAAGTCTCAGAATCTAACATTCAATATAAAAAAGCCACAACTCTTTCACTAAATTTATATTCAAAAATAGGACAAATTGAAATCAATATAGCCATACTATAAGGGATGCCATCCCTATCCCTTCTCCAATTACCTGTTCCTCCACCTTCCGCTTTTGCTAGCACTGGGAATGTTCCCCTCGCAGCAGGTAGTTTAGCAGTGAGTACAGAAGTCCACTCCCTAGATAAGGATTTCTCCCTAATAACAAATGTAATACAGCCAGAAATTACAGATTCAGAGGGGGATGAAATGTTGATCCAAAGAATAGTAAAGTCTGATCCTGACTTTTTAGGATTCTCGCTTTATCTTTGGAATTCTGAGAGAAGTTTGTTCATAGCCGACCAAGTAAAAAAAAGAAATCCAAAGACTAAAATTTTACTTGGAGGTCCTGAGGTTAGCCAAGATAACTTATCTCTTTTAGAAACTGCAAGTTTTGATTACGCGATAGAAGGTGAGGCAGAGTCCATCTTTGCTATTCTATTAAAATCATTACTAAAAAGTGAACGAGTTGATAATATTCCTAATTTATTTTATAGAAATTCAGAAGGGAAGTTGTTAAAAAGTAAAGTTAAGAAAGATATAGATTTTGAATTAAATATGTATCCATCTCCTTATATTTCAGGTTTTATACCTGTTGAACAATCTAGGTCTACATATTTAGAAACTGTAAGGGGATGCAAGTCTCAATGCACATATTGTTTTTATCCTAAAAGTAGTAACGTACTACGTTCAATTGATATTGAAGAGTCAATGAAACTAATTCAAAAGTTAAAAGATTTAGGAGCAAAAGAATTAGTTTTTTTAGATCCCACTTTTAATCATAGGCCTCAATTTGAAAAATTTCTAGATGCTCTTATTGATGTAAACTATGATAGTCAATTAAAAATGTTTGCTGAATTGAGATCTGAAGGTATCACATCTCAAATTGCAAAAAAATTAGCCAAGGCAGGGTTTTATAAAATTGAATTAGGTATGCAATCTATTAATAAAGAAACATTAAAAAGAGTAAAGAGATTTGGGTCACCAGAGAAAGTAGTAGAAGCTTCTCAAAAATTAACTGATGTTGGAATAGAGTTATTATTAGATCTTATAATAGGCCTACCGGGAGATAAACCAGAAGATATAGATAAAGGTATAGAATTTTTTAAAAAATATAAACTTGAAGAATGGGTACAGACATTTATACTTTCTGTACTACCTGGTACAGAATTGAGAAGGGATTATATACAAAATCGTATTACGTTTATGCCACTTCCCCCTTATAGAGTGACAAAAACAGAACATTTTTCAGAAATAGAACTAAAGGATTCTCTCTTTAATGCGGAAGAAAAGCTTGGAAGGAGATTAGATGAATATCCAAGAATTTTACTATGTGAGGCAAGTGAACATAGTAATGATGTGTTGGAAATTGATACAGATATTCACTCAGATACAATTATGAATAAAATACAGTCTCCAGGGGCTAGGCACTTTTCACTTCGAATCACAGGAACTGATCTATTTAATAAAAAAGAATATCTATTTAAACTAATAAAACAAAAAATCAAAGTTGATCCATATTGTACTTTAGATGTTATTTTTTGTCCTACAAATATTTTTCCCCTTAATTTAATTGAGGAATCAATTAAATTATTAAACTCAATTTCTAATTCATACCTCTCACGAGTTCAGAGTCATCGTAATGAAAATTATCAGAGAAGGTTGAGCGTCTTATTAGGTGAATCTAATGAGTTTTCTCAATCATGGATAGCTGAATTAAATTCTATAGTTCCTGTTTTTAAAGATATGAAAATTTCTTTTGTAACAAAAAATATAAAATTTTTGGGATATGAATTGCCTAGGGCAAGAATAGTTGAGAGATCAGTCACCAATCCAGATTGGAAAAAATTACAAAAAGGTGATCCCGAAAGTATAATTTTTTTAGATAGAGATTTAGAAAAAAGATGGAATTCTGAAGTTTTACTTTATGGTGAATGAAGTTATTTATTGTATTGCAAAAGGCTTAAGATTAGGAGTAATTAGCTTAATTTTTCTTTCAATTTCTGAAAGATATATGCTAGATTTAAATGGTTCTTGGTCTTTTTTCTTTAAAAATATTTCATAATATTTAATTGCTCGTTTAATATCTCTGGGAAATTTTTGATTCCCTACTTCATGGATTTTTCCACTCAGATAAATTGCATCATCTAAGTATTCAGATTTTGGGAATTCTATAATTATTTTTGAGAGATGGTCGAGAGCTGGAGTGTACTCATCAGACTTAAATAGTACATTTGCCAATGCCCACCTTGTCTTAGGTAACAATGGATTGAATTGAGGCTCATCATCTTTTGGTTTATCTTTAGATTTTTTATCTGCGATCATTTCCCTTGGAGCTTCCGTGATGATTTGTAAAAATAAAGGTATACTTTCCTCCCGTTCTTGTTTTGTTGTCGAAATATTATCTAGACCTGAAGCCAATTCAAAATATCCTTTGTACCTTGTGTCTAAATCATCTATTCCATCCAATAATGTTTTTGCTTGAGCAGTTTTTCTTTCTTTTGCAAGTAACCTTACAACTTCTAATTTAGCTAGGTTTGTATTACCTCCTTCAGAGGAGGTAGCTTGGTTTAAATCAATTATGGCCTTATCAGTTTCAGATCTGTTAAGCTGGTACATTCCACGAGGATAGAGTCCCAAGTGAGGATCCTCTGATTTTTCTCCTTTCTTTTTTTTTGGAGAGGTTGTACTTCCTGTATCAAGTTGATTTGGCAATGATGAAGCTTTTGATGGTTGTATTACCTCAATCTCTATTTCTTTTTCAAATTTGTTTATCAAGTTTTCACTTGGAAAGGGTAGGGTAATTTGTTTATCTGATTCAGAAAAAAGGTTTTCGTGGTTAAGAAAAACTAGAATAAAAATAATGGTCGCTATTATGAAGTTCTTGTTAGTGTGTATTATTAAATATTTATAGTGAGTATTAATTTTATTAAATAAACTAATTAGGTGTGTATTATACAAAGTTTATTCCGGAGAAACAATTCGATCTGAAGATCTCATCTTTTTTGGAGAAACCAATCTTTGTTTATTTCTATCAGACGGTATTTCATCTTTAAGAATTGTTGGGTCTAGAGAGTCAAATTTTATTTTGTTACCTTCTGGTTTTCGGTCAATTACTTGGTTATTATAATTAGGAGTTTCTCTTAGTCGATTGCTATAAAAATCATTTGATTTTCCTGAATTTCCACTCTCAAATTCATCTTTTAATGGCATATACATACGTTTTGTTGTGGATGGACGGTCTGTTTCTGGAGTTAGACCTTCTGAATTAGTGTATATCTCTGCGAGAGGCGCAACATCTCCATTAGACTTTATGGATTGTATGGCACCTTCTCTCTCCAATGGTTGTGTTTTTGTATCTAATAAAGGCTGATTTCCTTCTCTGGTTTCAGACTCTCTGTTATAACCTTGGTATGATTTTTGTGGATTGTAGTCATCTTCCGATAAAAGTTTTGAGAGATCACCTGTAGCTCTTACATCTTTACGTTTACGATTGTAGTTCCTTTCTATGTCTTCTAGAAAGAGAGTTTTGGTATCTTTAGCCAATTCCATACCTTCTTCTTTTGCAGAAGAAAAACCCTCTTGGTAACCATTAAAAATAGAAATCCCACATCCGATGACAAATAAAAGTACCCCTATGGTTTTTAAAGTTTTTGCTATGCCTTCTGGTATGTTTTCGGCGAGATCATTTATTTTTGAAAAAACATCACCGGGTTTGATATTTATTTTTTTTAAATCTACCATAGTACCATTATTATAGTCGGCAAAAAATAAATAAAATTAAGATAGAGATTTCCTAGCTTTAGTATTTTTATTTGGTTACCCGGCAACCTTTTCTTTATTTTTCAGCAAAAGCAAAGATGGTTCCCTTTTTTTTATTGCTTCTTCCGTGATAATTACTTCGCTAACATCCTCTCTAGATGGGATTTGGAACATCAAATCCATCATGATATCTTCAACTATAGCCCGTAGTCCCCTCGCACCCGATTCTCTCTTGATAGCTTCCTCTGAGATGGCATGAATTGCACCCTCTGTAAATTTAAGTTTAACATTTTCTATTTCCATCATTTTGGAGTATTGTTTGTGGATAGAATTTTTGGGTTCCATGAAGATTTTTTTCAGAGTGTCCACATCGGCCTCTTCCAGAGATGCAAGGATTGGTAGTCTGCCAATAAATTCTGGGATCAAACCATATTTCAATAGATCATCTGGTATTACGTTTTTGAGAATTTCTCCTCGTTTTTGGGGAATGTTACCCTGGACAGCGGAATTAAATCCAATTGATTTAACCCCAATCCTAGTGTTAATAATTCTATCCAAATCCACAAAGGCTCCTCCACAAATAAAAAGTATATTTCTTGTATCAATTGAAATATAATCTTGGTGGGGGTGTTTTCTGCCACCTTGGGGGGGGACATTTGCAATGGTTCCTTCAATAATTTTTAACAGGGCCTGTTGGACTCCTTCACCACTCACATCCCGGGTTATAGATGCACTGTCAGACTTTCTGGAAATTTTATCAATCTCATCTATATATATGATTCCAAGCTCTGCTTTTTTGATATCATTGTCTGCATTTTGAATTAGTTTAAGGATAATATTTTCTACATCTTCACCTACATACCCAGCCTCTGTAAGTGCGGTAGCATCAACGATTGCAAATGGAACTTTTAGGATCTTGGCTAAAGTTTGAGCCAAGAGTGTTTTACCGCTTCCAGTGGGACCTATGAGTAGTATATTTGACTTTTCTAATTCAACATCATTTTTACCTGAGTTAAAATGAATGCGTTTGTAATGGTTATAAACAGCAACGGAAAGAGCTTTTTTTGCATGGTGTTGACCAATGACATATTGATCTAGGATTTTTTTAATTTCATCTGGTTTGGGAACTTCACCTATTACAGTGGTTTTTTCACCACTGAAGGGTTCCTCTGCTATGATTTCTGTGCAGAGTGCAATGCACTCGTCACATATATAAACACCTGGACCTGCAACCAATCTTCGAACTGTATCCTGTTCTTTTCCGCAGAAAGAACAGTGTAATTTTTCCCGGCTAGGTCCGCGCTTTTCTGCCATCAGACGCTCTTCCTGTCTGCAATCACGGTATCAATGATTCCATAAACCTTTGCTTCATCTGCTGTCATGTAATAATCCCGTTCTAGGTCTTTTTCTATCCCAGCGGCAGGCTTTTCTGTATGCTTTTCATAAATCTTATTCATAATACCTTTTACTTTTAAGATTTCTGCTGCAGCAATTTCAATGTCACTTGCCTGACCAGTTGCACCTCCAGTGGGTTGGTGCATCATAATTCGTGCATGGGGTAGGGCAGATCTCTTACCTTTCGCTCCTCCTGATAGTAAGAGAGAGGCCATGGACGCAGCCTGTCCTATACAGAGAGTGCGAACTTCAGGTCTAATATACTGCATAGTATCGTAAATTGCTAATCCTGCAGATATATAACCACCTGGAGAATTAATATACAAATAAATATCCCTTTCAGGGTTTTCAGCTTCCAAGAATAAGAGCTGGGCAGTGATAACATTTGCGTAATTGTCATCAATCACATTGCCTAAAAAAATAATTCTATCTTTTAAGAGTCGACTGAAAATATCATACTGTCTCTCTCCCCTGCTGGTTTGTTCTATAACATATGGCATTAACATAAGTGATTCCTTATTTTACTGAGAGTATTTCTTCTGCTTTCGATACTGAGATGGATTCTATGGTTTTTTCCGCATTTTCAATTAGGTATTTAAAAACCTTATCTATCAAAATATTTTCATGAATATTTCTGACAACCTTGTTTAGGTCTACACTTTGAAGTTTTTCAGCTCCAATGTTATTTCTATACTCAGAAACTGCCTCTGTGAGTTCCTCTTGTGAGACGTTTATTTTTTCAAGAGAAGCAATTTTATAAATTCCTAAGATATTTTTAATATTTGAAATGGCTTTCTCTTCATATCCCTTTCTTACTTCAGAAACATCTTTCCCCACAATCTCGGCAAATTTTTCCATGGGAACATGCCCGATTTTCAATTCATGCATATATTCATGATAAATATGATCTATTTCTGTTTGGATCATGGAATTGGGAATCCGATAGGTTGATCTTTCCGATAAAGTTTTTAGCAAAGAATCAAAATATTTTTGGTTTAAACGATTCATTGTATTATTTTTGAGAGAGTCTTTTAAATTATTTTTTAAATCTTCTAATGTTTGGAATTCTTCTCTCCATTCATTTGCAAAAGCATCATCTAGTTCTGATAGATGAACATGAAAGATTTCATTAATTTTTACATGGTATTGTAGAGATTTTCCTACTAGAGTGGGATCTGGAGAAGATTCGGGGTAGATAAACTCAAAATCTTTTTCAGCACCTACTTGTAGACCCATTAAATTTTTTTCTAATTCTATATTGATAGGATTTTTTCCAAAGTAGTGCAGGTAGTTATTTTTCTCCTGAACTGTGATCCCATCCGGAGCAACTGCTTTGAAATCCATATCTACTAAATCGGTTGCTTCGATTTTCTCATCTGCTTCCTTTGAGCTTGTTTTTGCTAATTGGAATTGGATTTCTTTTAGATGTTCTTCAATGTCTTGGTCAGTTATATCTAGAGTATGGGAATTTAAGGGAATTTTGGAATAGTCTCCTAGATCAACCTCGGGGGCAAGCTCAAAAGATGCTTTTGCTACAAGAGTTTCTTTTCTATTGAATGTTTCAATTTCTATCTTTGGATCTCCAAATGTTTTAAATTCCAAATTTTGTTGGAGATCATTGATAGATTCGGAAAGTAAAATATTCAAAGCATCCTGCGTGACACTCTCACCCAATACTTTTTTTACAATTGCCATTGGGGCTTTTCCGGGCCTAAATCCATCAATTTTTACTTTCTTGGAAGCTTTCTCATAAGCTTTCGTAAAAGCACTTTCGATGTCATCAGGTAAATAGGTTAAGTGTAAATCTGCACTTGTTTCATTTTTTGTAACTGTGTATTCCAAAATCTTACTCCGTGAATTAACTTTTATTTATTTTAATAGAGTTTGTTAAGCAAACAAGGACTGCTTGGATGGTAGGTTTCATGTGGATACAGCGGGAAACGGGGCTTGAACCCGCGACCCCCTCCTTGGCAAGGAGGTGCTCTACCACTGAGCTATTCCCGCGTTTTTATCAATAAATCTATGAAATTTAAAGTAGGATAGGTGTAAAGAAAAATATTCAAAATTATCCATTCAGAACTACTCCATGAGTTTAATTAGATTGTTCCAAATATTTTCCTGCATGATTTTATGGCCCTCTATAGTAGGATGAATTCCATCTTTTTGGTTGAGGGAGGGAATTCCCGCAACATTCTCCAGTAAAAATTCTGAGAGAGAAACTCCAGTGATTCTTGCGACCTCTGTGTATACATTTTCGAATTTTTTTCCATACTCCTTTCCCATGTTAGGGAAGGGCTTCATGGGAACTAAAAGAATCTTAGAATTTGGATTTTTCTCTCTAACTCTCTCAATGATTTCAATTAAATTTTTTGATATCTCTGAAGGTTGGATTCCCCTCATCATATCATTTGCTCCCAATTCTAAAATAAAAATATCCACACCTTTAGAAAGCACCCAATCCAAACGGGTCAACCCGCCTGAAGTGGTGTCACCACTAAGGCCAGCGTTAATGAACTTAAACGTATAGCCTTTAGATTGTAACCTATTATAAAGTAAGTTTGGATAGGAATACTCAACTCCGGGTAAACCCATTCCTGCAGTTAAACTATCTCCTAAAAATATAAGTTTTTTCATATTCTCTTGGTTAGCGGAATCTTGGGTTTCCTCTGTTACATTTATAATTGCTTCCTTCTTGCAATAGATAGTGAGAGTGATTATAAAAATAATCCATATTAAATTAGTTCGTATCATAAAATCCCTTCCATCCAACCACCCAAATTTATTCAATACAAGATACACAAAAAAATAACCAAAGAATTATGTGAAGAATACTTCAAAAAACTTAAATAAAAACCTACCCCCAATTGGGATGTAGCCCCTAAATTTGGATTCTAAGTATTCTAAAATGGATGAGTTAGTTGCTTCTGAAAATCTTTATTTATGTGATGTTAGATACAATTTTTTTTAGAAATGATTTGACTGAGGTCGGTGTATTTTTAGAGTGGTCAATACGAACGGTGACATATTGAAGGTCACCGCGGGTTTGGTTTTGGGGGGTTAAGATTTCCTAAAACTGGATCGATGAATGATCATTTACAACTGAATATAGGCTTAAAGAAAAGAAATTTTTAAGACATCAAAAAAATCCGGATGATAAATCCGGAAGAGTAATGAATGAATTTTAAATTTCGTCGAGAAAGGGGCACTCCGTGAGGCAGTGCCCCGGGATAGAATTATGAATGTGTCAATGGAGTTCCGTAAGAACTAAATCGAGTGCCGTATGGGGATCTGGCCGTAAGGTTGGATTTCCGTGGATGGGGATGCGAGAGCATTTCTGTTGAGTAATATGGTCAAGTAAGTAAGGGCGTACGGGGGATGCCAGGGCATCGACAGGCGAAGAAGGACGTGGTTTGCTGCGATAAGCGACGGGGAGTTGTAAACAAGCATTGATCCGTTGATTTCCGAATGGGGGAACCCGGTCATGAGAACCATGACCACCCGCGAGGGGGCGAGACCCGGGGAATTGAA
>Ga0209550_10000814_pt1 | contig 29891 bp, 27 predicted proteins | sample LauGreSuBDMM15SN_2_FD_187567 | JGI IMG/M metagenome (GOLD analysis project Ga0209550, IMG submission 187567) | Freshwater lake microbial communities from Lake Michigan, USA - Su13.BD.MM15.SN (SPAdes) (version 5) | ecosystem: Environmental > Aquatic > Freshwater > Lake | place: Lake Michigan... | reverse complement strand
CAGCGACCCGACCATGCTTCGCACAGCGGTTTGTTTCATTTAAGCAATGCGGGTCAAACCACTTGGCATGGTTATGCGCAGTATGTGCTCGCCCAAGCCGCGCGCATGGGTTGGTCTCTCAAAGTCCAAGCCGAGCAGGTTAAAGCCATTGCTACCGCAGATTACCCCTTGCCCGCAGCGCGACCGGCCAACTCCCTGTTGGATACGCGTTCAGTTCAGCAAAAGTTGGGTTTGACTATCCCCACTTGGCAAACTGGGGTGGACGAGGTTTTGGCCGCTTTATGGGCGCAACGTAGTTAATAACTTCAGCATTTAACGCCAATATTTCCATTCGACGCCGATTTGTAAGCGCCGGTTAATCGGTTCATAAAATAAACCTTGCTGGCCAGAGAGCAAACCTTTCACTTTGTCTGAGTCATCTATCCAAGTCCAACGGAGATAAGGTGAATAAATTCCGCTGGCGGTGCTGTAATCTAGCTGGGATTGAAGATAAATACCGGTGTGTTGGGTGTTATTAAGGTCAATATATGTTTTGGCATTAACTTGAGAAAGTTTGGACACATGTTTGCCGAGTAATAAAACCCCTGCGTCTATGCGCACCGATTTAACGGGCCCCAAAGCGCTCCAGTTTTCCCCACTTTCAGTAAAACGAAAAGGCAGCCAAAACTGGGTAGATTGGCGTTCATAGCCGCCATGACCGGTGGTGGTGAGACCTTCCACATTCAAATAATTGGAATGGGTATAAAAACCCAGTCCATAAGAGATAGTCGGCCACCGCGTTGAGGGCCATAAAACTCGCCAACGGCTTTCAATATTGGGCACATTTTTCTTGGTGCCAGTGCCATCGCTGCTGTATTTTTGTAGCCCCACCAGTGCATCGGCTTCCAATTGTGCTTGGCCTAAACCCAAGAGCGGGCGACTGCGCCAATGCAAGCCTATTTCTGGCCCCACCAGTTGCATGGATGGCTCGGCATAACGCTGCGCGCCCAAGCTGTAACTCCACATACCTAACGGCGCAGGGGTTGTTTGACCCATGGCCATGAATGGAAGGCATAAAAACAAATAAATTAAGCGGTTCAGCATTTGGGTTGGCGGGGAGAATAAAAATTATTCGACGGTTTTGATTTCGGCGGAGGACAAAGTACCTGCAGCATGTAAAGCTTGTACCCATTGCGGCATACGTCCGCGGCCGGTCCAGGTATTGTCTGCATCAGCGGGATCGCGGTATTTAGGCGCTACTTTTTTGCCGGCGGTTGAGCGTTTTACTTTGCTTGTCTTGGCTGCACTGGTTTTGGTGGCGGTTTTAACCTTTCCTTTGGCGCCCATAGCCTGGGCAATTTGGGCTGCTGTCAAACCAGCGCTGTGCGCAATTTGAACAATTTGTGCCAGGGCTTTATCGTGACCACGCAACATCAAGCGCTGCTCTTCTTTTTCCAATTTGATTCTGGCGGCGCGGATTTTTTCGAGTTGGGTGGTGGGGCTGGTACGGGCCATGAATATCTCCTGTTATATAAATAAATAAAAAAACATTATCTTCGAAATATTAATAAAGACAATATGCGTTCATCTTCTATTTTAATATATGTGTAGATTCAAACATTGAATCAAGTGATATTCAAAGCGTTGGCGGCCCAACAGGTGCATAGGCTGAGCCAATACGGCACAATCAGTCCAACTTTGTGAATTAACCCCATGGCGCCCTCATCCACACCCTATCTAGCCCTTAGCGACCAAGCCGACATATTGGCACGCGCACTGCCCTATATACGCAAGTTCCACGGCAAAACCTTGGTCATCAAATACGGTGGTAACGCCATGACCGACCCGTTGTTACAAGCGGGTTTCGCCCAAGATGTGGTGTTGCTCAAACTGGTGGGCATGAACCCCGTGGTGGTTCACGGCGGTGGGCCGCAAATTGAAAACGCCTTGCAGCGCTTGGGTAAAAAAGGCGAGTTCATTCAAGGCATGCGGGTGACAGACGCGGAAACCATGGAAGTGGTGGAGTGGGTGTTGGCCGGCGAAGTGCAGCAAGACATCGTGGGTTTGATCAACCAAGCGGGTGGTAAAGCGGTGGGTCTGACCGGTCGCGATGGCGGCATGATACGAGCGCGCCAACTCAAGATGCACGACGCCCAAGACCCCAGCAAAGAAGTTAATGTGGGGCAGGTGGGTGACATCGTCAGCATTGACCCCAGCGTGGTCAAAGCCTTGCAAGACGACGCCTTCATTCCCGTCATCAGCCCCATCGGTTTTGGCGAAATGAATGAGAGTTACAACATCAACGCCGACTTGGTGGCCTCCAAGCTCGCCACGGTGTTGAAAGCTGAAAAACTTGTGCTGCTCACCAACACCGAAGGCGTGCTCGACAAATCGGGCAAGCTGCTAGGCGATTTAAGCGCCAGGCAAATCGACGCCTTGTTTGCCGATGGCACCCTCAGTGGCGGCATGTTGCCCAAAATCAGCGGGGCGCTTGATGCCGCCAAAAGCGGGGTCAACGCTGTGCATATCATTGACGGGCGCGTACCTCACGCTTTGCTGCTGGAAATTCTCACTGATCAAGCTTTTGGTACCCTGATACGTTCGCACTGACTTTCAAGGAGTGTTCGATGGCCACCGCACAACCCAGCAGTACGTCCTCTGATGCCCAGACCTCGCCACGCAAGCGACCCAAGCCCGGTGAGCGGCGTATTCAAATATTGCAGACCTTGGCGGCCATGCTCGAGCAGCCCGGGGCTGAGCGCATCACCACAGCAGCCTTGGCCGCGCGCCTCGAGGTGTCTGAGGCGGCGCTGTACCGGCATTTCGCCAGCAAGGCGCAAATGTTTGAAGGCCTTATCGAGTTCATTGAAACCAGCATCTTCAGTTTGCTCAACCAAATTGCCGAAAGCCACGACGCTTCGGTGCAAAAAGCGCGTCATATGGTGACAGTGTTGTTGCAGTTCGCCCAGCGCAACCCGGGCATGGCGCGGGTCATGGTGGGCGACGCCTTGGTGTTTGAAAACGACCGCCTCGAGCAGCGCATGAACCAGTTTTTCGATCGCTTTGAGTCCAGCTTGCGGCTGGTGTTGCGTGAACAAGCGCAGGCGCAGGCTTCGCTCACACCTTCTGTAGACGCCAATGTGCAAGCCTCGGTGTTGCTGTCGTTTGTGGTGGGACGCTTGCAGCGCTTTGCGCGCAGCGGCTACAAGCGCTTGCCTACCGAGCACTTAGACGCCAGTTTGGCGCTCATCACATAACCGCGCCGAGTTGCCAAGGCACAAACTCGTTTTGCCCATAGCCGTGGCTCTCGCTTTTGCTGGTCTGTCCTGAAGCACAAGCAATGATGGCTTGAAATATTTCCTCGCCCTTGGCTTGTACCGTGCTTTCGCCATCCACAATATCGCCGCAGTTGATGTCAATGTCATCGGCTTGGCGCTGCCACAAAGCGCTGTTGGTAGAGAGTTTGAGGGAAGGGGCGGGCGCACAGCCATAGGCTGACCCGCGGCCGGTGGTGAAGCAAATCAGGTTGGCCCCGCCCGCCACCTGACCGGTGGCGCTGACCGGGTCGTAGCCCGGCGTGTCCATGTAGACAAAACCATGGGCGGTGACTTTCTCTGCGTACTCGTACACCGCTTGCAAATTGCTGGTGCCGCCTTTAGCCACCGCGCCCAATGATTTTTCCAAAATCGTGGTGAGGCCGCCGGCTTTGTTGCCAGGCGAGGGGTTGTTGTTCATCTCGCCTTGGTGCATGGCGGTGTAGTGCTCCCACCAGCGTATGCGCGCGACCAGTTTTTCGCCTACTTCGCGGCGCACCGCACGGCGTGTGAGCAAATGTTCTGCGCCATAAATTTCTGGGGTTTCGCTGAGGATGGCGGTGCCGCCGTGTGCCACCAACAAGTCTACCGCTGCACCCAAGGCGGGGTTGGCGCTGATGCCCGAATAACCGTCCGAGCCGCCGCACTGCAATCCCACGGTGATGTGGGCGACGCTGCAAGGCTGGCGTTGGGCGAGATTGGCTGTGGGCAACATGGCGGTGATCAAAGCTATGCCCTTGGCCACGGTGAGGCGGGTGCCGCCGCTGTCTTGGATATTGAAAGTTTGCAGCATGCTGTCCTCTTTCAAGCCACTGTGCGACAGCCAAGACTTGAGTTGATTGGCTTCACAACCCAAGCCCACCGCCAACACGCCGACGAAATTGGGGTGGGTGGCGTAACCCGCCAAGGTGCGCTCCAACACCTGCATGCCCAAACCCTCGGTGTCCATGCCGCAGCCGCTGCCGTGGGTGAGTGCCACCACGCCATCGACGTTGGGGAAGTCGGCCAAGGCCGAGGGGTTGAGGGTTTTGGAGAAATGGTCTGCGATGGCGCGAGCCACCGTGGCCGAGCAGTTCACGCTAGACAGCACACCCAGATAGTTGCGCGTGGCCACGCGGCCATCAGCGCGCACATAGCCCATGAACTCGGCGTGCAGGGGTGCCGCCACGGGTTTGACATCGGCGCAAAACGCATAGTCGCGGGCAAAGTCACCCTTGTTGGCTCCCATGTCAAGGTTGTGGGTGTGCACATGCTCACCCGCCGCGATGTCTTTGCAGGCAAAGCCAATGATTTGGTTGTAGCGACGCACAGGCGCACCCGAGGCGATGGCGCGGGTGGCCACTTTGTGCCCAGGCGGGATGAGGCCGCGCACCGCAATGCTCTCCACGCTGGCGCCTGAGAGCAGTTGTTGGCGGGCGATGACCACATCATCGGCGGGGTGCAGGCGTATGCAAGTGTTCATAAGAATTGAAATCAAGAAGCCATCAAACGGGGCAGCCACAGGGCAATGCTGGGCACGTAGGTGATCAACAGCAGGCTGCCCAGCAGTGGAACCAACCACGGCAAGATGGCCATGGTGGTGCGCTCGACGCTGAGCTTGGCCACCCGCGCCAGCACAAACAGCACCATGCCCATGGGCGGGTGCAGCAGGCCAATCATCAGGTTGAGCACCATGATCAAGCCAAAATGAACCAAGTCGATACCGAGTTGCTGGCAGATGGGAACCAAAATCGGCACAAGAATGGTGATGGCGGCGGTGGGTTCTAAAAAGCAGCCCACAAACAGCATGAGCAAATTGGCCAGCAGCAAAAACTGCCAAGGTTGATCGGTGACGCCCAAAACCCATTGGCCAATCGCAGCGGTCACACCGGTGGCGGTGAGCAACCAACCAAAAATACTGGCTGCGGCAACGATGAACAACACCGTGGCGGTGGTCTCTACCGTGTCGAGACAAATTTTCACAAACAGCTTGAAGTGCAAGGTGCGGTACCAAGTAAAACCCAAAATCATCGCCCAGACACACGCCGCAATCGCCCCTTCGGTAGGGGTGAACACCCCAGTGGTCATGCCGCCAATCAACAGCACCGGCGTCATGATGGGCAGCACGGCTTGAAAGTTAAACAGTTTGTCAGCGGCAAACAGCAGCAGCAAACCCACCAGCACCGTGACCTGAGGCTGGGTGCCCAGATCGGTGATCAACCACCACACCACCAAGGGCCAAGCCACGACCACCAAGCTCTCTGTCAAGGCTTTGAGCAATGTGGGCCAGTCAAACTTGACATCTCCACCCCAGTCATTTTTATGGGCGAAATAGGCCACTGTGAGCATCATCAACAAAGCCATGACCATGCCGGGAACAATGCCCGCCAAAAACAGCGAACCCACAGAGACATTGGCCATCATGCCGTAGATCACAAACGGCAAGCTGGGCGGAATGATGGGCCCCAAGGTGGCCGAGGCGGCGGTGACACCCACCGCAAATTCGGCGTCATAGCCATGGTCGGTCATGGCTTTGACCTCTATCGTGCCCAAGCCCGCGGCGTCCGCGATGGCTGTGCCACTCATGCCGGCAAACACCACCGAGCCCACCACATTCACATGGCCCAAGCCGCCTTTGAGCCAACCCACCAGCGCCAGCGCATAGCTGTAAATGCGCTGGGTGATGCCCGCCGTGTTCATCAGGTTGCCCGCCAAAATAAAAAACGGCACCGCCAGCAAAGGGAAGCTGTCTATGCCCGAGACCATGCGGTGCACCACCACAAAGGGCGGAGAACTGGGCACGAACAAAAGGTAGATGAGCGAGGCTGCGGCCATGGCCATGGCCACCGGCAAACCACCACTGAGCAAAAACAAAAAAATGATTTTTAACATGCAGGTCTTAGAAGGTGTCGGGGCGCTCGAGCAGGCTAAAACCTTGTTGCCAATGTCGCCGCATCACCCACACTGCACGCCAGGTCATCAACACAAAAGCCAACAACACCACGCCGTAGACGAGGTTCATGGGCAGGTTGACGATGGTCATTTGGTAGTTACCCATTTTTTGCATCAACAGCCAAGTGAGATAGCTGCAACAGGCCAAAAAAGCCACGCGCAACACATCGGTCAGAAAAGACACCCCGCGTGCCACGCCGCTGGGCATAAAGCGGTAGAAAAAATCCACTTGGATATGGTTGTTTTTAGCCACCCCTATGACCGCGCCAATAAACACCGTGGCAATCAGCAAATAGCGGGCGATTTCTTCGGTCCAAGCGGCTGAGTCGTTGAACACATAGCGGGTGATGAACTGGTAGAGAACCGTTAAGCCCAGCGCCCAGAAAAAAAACAAGGCCAACCAAGCCTCGGCAATCGTGTCAGAGAGGTCTACGGTTTCATCCGCTTGACCAAACGAGGCGGCCAAGTTGTCGAGATCGCCACTCATTTGGCAGCTTGCACTCGGTCGTAGTCGGCGCGGGTCTGGCCCAGGCTTTCAACAGGCTTGTTTTTCAGCACCGCGTCTTGAAAGCTTTTGCGGTTGACCTCGACCACCTGCAAGCCTTTTTTCTTGAAGATGTCGATCAACTCGGCTTCGCGTTTTTTAACCTTGGCGCTGGCTCTGGCTGCGGCTTCTTGCATCACCTCGGTGAATATTTTTTGCTCTGCCGGATTGAGTGTGCTCCACACATGGGGTGCCACCATGGTGACCAAGCCGTCAACAATATGGCCGGTCAGCATGATGGACTTTTGCACCTCGAAAAACTTTTTTGCTTCGATGGTGGTGAGCGGGTTTTCTTGGGCATCCACCGTGCCGTTTTGCAGGGCCAAGTAGACCTCGGCAAAAGCGATGGGTGTGGGGTTGGCGCCGCAGGCCTGCCAAGTAGCGGTGTAAGCGGGTGCATCGGGGACACGAATCTTCAGACCTTTGATATCGGCGCATTGACTGAAAGGCTTTTGGGCGCTGGTGTGGCGTGCGCCGTAGTAGGTGTAGGCGGTGACTTGTATGCCGCTTTTGTTGCGAAACTCAACCACCATTTCTTGGAACAAAGGGCTTTTGGAATAGGCCAGCAGGTGGTCGCCATCGCGAAAAATAAAAGGGTAGTAAGCGATGCCAAAGCGAGGGTAGCTGCGCGCAGCAAACGAGGGGCCGCCGATGACGATGTCTACCGAGCCCAAAGTCAGGCCTTGGTTCAAATCGGTTTCTTTGCCCAAGCTTGACGCGGGAAAGACCTGAATATCAAACTTGCCCTTGCTGCGTTTTTTGATTTCTTCAGCCGCCCAAACCGACTCGGTATGGTAGGGCTCAGCGGATTCATACACATGGGCCCATTTGAGTTTTTGCTGAGCCAATGAAACGGTAGGTAAAGTGATGGCACACACAGCCAGCAGCAGCCAAGAGGGACGAAACAATGACTGAAAACGCATGGCACAAACCTTCTGGGTAAATGGGGATACTTGCATGCACCATACCGCCGCGTCAAGGCCAAGTTCCTCCGCACAAACCCGTAGCCAAGTCAGCCGCTGCCAAGCCCTATCATTCTTAACTACGCCCCAGCGCCAAAAGACCCAGGAAACACCATGCGATTACAAGGTAAAAACATACTGATTACCGCGGCGGGACAAGGCATTGGCAAGGCCACGGTGCTGGCCATGGTGGCCGAGGGCGCGACGGTTTGGGCTACCGACGTTAACCCCGTTTTGCTCGAGGGTTTCAAGGGCATGGCCCATGTACACACCGCTGTCTTGGATGTGATGGACAAAGCCGCGATACAAGCGCAAATGGCTTCAATGGATCGCATCGATGGTTTATTCAACTGCGCAGGTTTTGTGCACAGCGGCACCGCCTTGACGGCCACCGATGAAGACTGGGAATTGGCCTTCAACCTCAATGTGCGTTCGCAGTTTTGGGCGATACAAGCGGCCTTGCCCAAAATGATTGCCCATGGCGGGGGCAGCATCATCAATATGGCCAGTGTGGCGTCTAGCGTCAAAGGTTTGCCCAACCGCTTTGTGTATGGCGCCAGCAAAGCGGCGGTGATTGGTTTGACCAAGGCGGTGGCCGCTGACCATGTGCGACAAGGCATTCGCTGCAACGCGATTTGCCCTGGCACGGTGGACACGCCTTCGCTGCAAGACCGCATCAACAGCCAAGCCGATCCTGTGCAAGCACGCAAAGACTTTATCGCCCGTCAACCCATGGGGCGACTCGCACAAGCCCATGAAATTGCCCCCATTGTGGTGTTTTTGGCCAGTGACGAATCGCAATTCACCACCGGTCAGACCTATTCGGTCGACGGCGGCATGACCATTTGAAGCTGAAGGAACCGCCATGAACCAACTCGATATGCAAGGCCGCCACGCGGTGGTGACGGGAGGTGCCAGCGGCCTTGGTTTTGCCATGGTCGAGCGCTTGCTGCGCTCAGGCGCACAAGTGACGGTATGGGACTATGACGCGGATGGCATGGCCCAAGCAGAAGCCGCATTCAAAAAAGCTGTTGCTGGCGCGGTGGTGCACAACGTGCAGGTAGATTTAACCCAGCACGCAGAAGTGGTGGAGGCGGTGAAACAAAGCATCGCTTTTGCGCCGGTGGACGCCTTGGTCAACAGCGCGGGGATTTCTGGCCCGAACATGAAATCCTGGGACTACCCCTTGGCCGATTGGCACAAAGTGTTTGACATCAATGTCAACGGCTTGTATTACTGCTGCCGCGAGTTGGCACCGCACATGAAGGCGCGCAACTATGGACGCATTGTCAACATCGCCTCTGTGGCCGGCAAAGACGGCAACCCCAACGCCAGCGCTTACAGCGCGAGCAAAGCAGCGGTCATTGCTCTCACCAAATCGCTGGGCAAAGAATTGGCTGACACCGGCGTGCGTGTCAACTGCGTCACACCTGCGGCCGTCAAAACCCCCATCTTTGACCAGCTGACACCAGAGCACATACAGTTCATGCTGAGCAAAATTCCCATGGGCCGCTTTGGTACACCCGACGAAATCGCCGCCATGGTGGCTTGGTTGTGTACCGAAGATTGTTCCTTCTCCACCGGTGCGGTGTTCGATTTGTCGGGTGGACGTTCCACCTATTGATTTTTTTCAGGAGCAAAAATGAAACTTGTGCGCTATGGCCAAATCGGCCGCGAAAAACCCGGCCTCATCGACGCTGAGGGCAAACTGCGTGACTTAAGTCAGGTCATTGCCGATGTCACGCCCGCGCATTTAAGCGACAAGGCTTTGGCCAAACTCTCGCGCATCAAGACCGCCACGCTGCCCTTGGTCAAGGGCAAGCCGCGCATGGGTTGCCCCATCAGCCATGTGGGGAAATTCATCGCCATTGGTTTGAACTATGCCGACCATGCGGCCGAATCCAATATGCCTATTCCCAAAGAACCGGTGGTGTTCATGAAGGCCAACAGCTGTGTGCAAGGCCCTAACGACAACATCATGCTGCCCAAGAACTCGGTCAAAACCGACTGGGAAGTCGAGTTGGGCGTGGTGATTGGCACGCGAGCCAGTTATGTGTCGCAAGCCCAAGCCCTCAACTATGTGGCGGGCTATTGCACCGTCAACGATGTGTCCGAGCGCGAATACCAACTCGAGCGTGGCCTCACCTGGGACAAGGGTAAGGGTTGCGACACCTTTGGCCCCATAGGTCCTTGGCTGGTCACCAAAGATGAAGTGCCCCAGCCCCAGCGCTTGGCCATGTGGCTAGACGTCAATGGTGTGCGCATGCAAACCGGTAACACCAAAACCATGGTCTTCAATGTGGCCAAACTGGTCAGCTATGTCAGCCAATTCATGACCTTGATGCCAGGCGATGTCATCACCACCGGCACCCCTCCAGGCGTGGGCATGGGCATGAAGAAAAACGGCAAAGCTGCACCTGTGTTCCTCAAAGCCGGCGACACCATGTCGCTGGGCATAGATGGGCTGGGTGAGCAGCACCAAACCGTGGTTGCCTACAAAAAACATTGAAACAGGTGTGATGTGAAAAAACTGGGTTTTGTTCTTGCTTCTTTTTTGTTGCTGTTGCCTACAACTGCTGTTACGCAAACACCGGCCGATAAAACAGTTTTGCCGCAAGAGGTGTACAGGCAAGCGGTGGCAGGTTTGTCTCCTAAGCAAACCCAGTTGTTTCTTCAGGGCGAGAAGGTCTTCACCAACTTTTGGATGGCGGTCAACAACCCCGTCATTCCCTTGGTGTGGGACTTGTCTCAACCCGGACCGGCCGGTGGCGAATGGGGTTTAGGCCCGATGTTTTTGGCCACCAACTGCGCTGCCTGCCATGTCAACGCAGGTCGTGGCCGGGTCTTGGATGCCAGTGGCGCTTTGCCGATTCAACATGTGCTGCGCATCTCGGTGCCGGGCGAGGGGCCGCATGGCTCACCCAAGCCCGACCCGCATTACGGTACAGAGATTCAAATGTTTGACATCGTTACCCGCAAAGACCCCGAGGCGCGTGCAGGGGAGGCCGAGGTCTATATAGATTGGATAGCAAAAACCTTTTCGTTTCCCGATGGTGAGCGCATAGAGTTGCGTCAGCCTCAAGTGCGTATTGAAAAAACCAACTTCGGCCCCTTGGCCGAGGGCGCGATGATGTCTTTGCGTAACAGCCAAGCCATGGTGGGTTTGGGTTACTTGGAAGCCATCAGTGAAAAAGATATTTTGCAAGTTGCGCAACAGCAAAAAACGCAAGGCCTTAATGGACGGCCCAACTTTGTGCGCGACGACATCAACAAAAAACAGGCCCTGGGGCGCTTTGGTTGGAAGGCCAATCAGCCCAGCATCAAGCAGCATATTGCCGCGGCTTTTTCAAGCGACATTGGCATCACCTCTGCGGTCTATCCGCAAACCGATTGCCAACCTGTGCAGCTTGAATGCTTGGCCGCCATCAAAAGTGCCAAGCCCGAGTTGCGCCCCGAGTTGTGGGACTCGATCACATTTTGGACGCAGGCCTTGGCAGTACCCAAGCAGCGTCACACAGATAAACCTGAAGTCATGCGCGGCGAGGCTTTGTTTGTCTCTTCAGGTTGCGCCATGTGCCATGTGGCCGAATGGCGCACCGGCAAATATGCAGCGGTGCCGCAAATTTCCAATCAACGTATACGGCCTTATACCGATTTGCTGCTGCATGACATGGGGCCAGATTTGGCCGATGGACGACCCGATTTCAAGGCCAGCGGCAGCGATTGGCGCACACCACCCTTGTGGGGCATAGGTTTATCTAAGCAGGTGAGCGCCAGCACGTCTTTTTTGCATGATGGGCGCGCACGCAATTTGTTGGAAGCGATTGTGTGGCATGGCGGTGAGGCCCAAGCTTCTCGCGATAAATTCACAGCCTTGCCTGCACCGCAGCGTCAAGACTTGCTGGAATTTTTAAACTCGCTTTAAGCTTAGCTGCTCAGCGTCACTGTTTGTATGCCTGCCAAGCCAGGCATGGCAAAACTCTCGGGGTCGAAAGCCGTGTCGCCATCGGCGTCTGCCATCCCCGTGGTTTTGAGGTTTTGAAAATCAAACAGCTCGGTGTCTAGCAAATGCGAAGGCGCAACATGTTGCAATGAATTGAACATGATGTCCAAGCGACCAGGGTGTTTTTTCTCCCATTCGCGAAGCATATTGCCCACCTGCTGGCGCTGCAAGCCGTCTTGGCTGCCGCACAGAGTGCAAGGAATGATGGGAAACGCTCGGTGCATGGCCCAGCGTTCCAAGTCGCGCTCAGCCACAAAAGCCAAGGGGCGAATCACGATATGGTGTCCCGCATCGCTGACCAATTTGGGCGGCATGCTTTTCAACTTGCCCGCAAAAAACATATTCAGAAAAAACGTTTGCAAGATGTCATCGCGGTGATGACCTAGGGCAATTTTGGTTGCACCTATTTCATCGGCCACCCGGTACAAAATGCCACGGCGCAAACGACTGCACAGGCTGCACATGGTTTTGCCTTCGGGGATTTTTTGCTTGACGATGGAATAGGTGTCTTGGGTTTCGATGCGAAAGGGCACGCCCAATGTGCTGAGATAGTCGGGCAGCACATGCGCGGGAAAGCCAGGCTGTTTTTGGTCTAAATTGACCGCGATCAAATCAAAATGGATGGGCGCGCGGGCTTTCATCTTCAACAAAATATCCAGCATGCCGTAGCTGTCCTTGCCCCCCGACATGCAGACCATCACTTTGTCGCCTTCTTCAATCATGTTGTATTGAACAATGGCTTCGCCGACCTGACGGCACAGGCGTTTTTCGAGTTTTTGGGTTTCCCGTTCAATGTGCATGGTTCACCATGTTCCCGCCTCCATGCGGATAGCGACTTCGCAGTCGTCAAAAATTTCCAGTTTGGTGATTTTCACCCGAACCGCTTGCACCCCTTGCAGTTGCATTAAGCGGTGGCAGAGTTTGCCAATCATGGTCTCAAGCAGGTTGACATGCTCGGCGGTGCATTCATCGATGATGATTTGCCGCACCTTGCGGTAATCGAGGACGCGGTAGATATCGTCGGCTTCGGGCAAAAGAGGTTGTGCGCCCAAGCTGAGTTCAGCGTCCACCTGAATCGGTTGGGGCGCTTTTTTTTCGTGCGCCAAAATGCCCAAGTCTGCGTTAAAGCGCAGGCCAGTCAGTGAAAGAATTTGTTGAGGGCTTGTTTGCATAGGGAAAGCTTGCTACCAAGTTTTACAGCCGACACGCTCGGTGCCTATAGACAGGCAGTCGGGATAGACATCGGGTTTTGAAGTATTGACGCGTGCTGCCATGATCTGTGGATGCGACATGAGTTGATTGAAGAGGGCGTCGCACAACGTTTCTTGTAACTCGTGGTGCGCGTCGCCTACGGTTTGTTGAATCATCTCTCGCAAAAAATCATAGTTGAGGGTGGAAGAAATATCGTCTGAAGTTGCGGGCGCATGTTCAAGGCGAACACATATATCGACATCAAACCACATCCGCTGGGCTGCGCTTCTTTCGAAATCATGCACCCCAATGCGAACCGGAAGATCGAATTGGCGCAGACTCATGAGCCGGCAGTGTGTGGCCAAACGTGCATCGAGAACGGCGAAATCAAGCAATGTGCTCATGAACCCACCTGTGGGTTGATGGCGAACATGACATCTCGCGTAAGCGGCACCAAATGTTGTCCGTTATCAACTTGAATGGTGCAACCTGTCAGAGCATCGTTTTCCGCCATGAACACCGCCGTGCGCGCAATATCAACGGTTTGGATTTGACGTTGGAGCAAATTAATTTTGCAAGCTTGATCAAAGTTTGCTTGGGTTTGATCGCCGCTGAGGTAACTCAAGCCTGGCGACAAACCGCAAACCCTAACCACGGGCGCCAAGGCCTGCGCTTGCAAGGCCACGCTTCTTTCAAGCGCCAGTTTGCTGACGGTGTAGGAAAAATAATCGGGGTTGAGGTTGTGCACCTTTTGATCTAACACATGAATCACACACAAATGCTTGGCAGGGTGTTCGGCTGTTTTCGCTCTGAGCGCTAACGAATTGGCCAGCAGCAAAGGCACCACCGTGTTGGTTTGAAAATGCATTTGCAAAACAGCCGCGCTGCTGGAGGCTGCGTCGTCCATTGAAAAAACCGAGGCATTGTTCACAATGCATTGGGGAAGCTGGCCGGCTTGCAATTCACATTTGTCCAGCAAGTGGGCATGCGCATCAGCTGCCGACAAATCCTGCTTGAGCACAACGCAGGTCTTGCCCAAGCCATGCACCATGTCTTGTGTTTCTAGCGCTTCTGTGTCGGAGGTGTTGAAATGACAAACAACATTCCAATCGGCACGCGCAAAGGCCAAGCAGAACTCACGCCCCAATCTTTTGGCGCCGCCCGTCACCAAGACCCAAGGGCTTTGATTCATTCGGCTACCTGCATGTTCAATTCAAGTTTCATCACTGCTTTCAGCATCCCCTGCATCCATTTTGCGAGCCATACAATCACCCACAGACTTCTGGGCCACTTGAATTATGACTGCTCAAGCGTCTTCGCTGACGACAAAAATCAAACAGTTCATGCAGGCGGCTGGGGGTTGGTTGCCCTTTGACCGGTTCATGGCGCTGGCCTTGTACGCGCCGGGTTTGGGCTACTACGCGGCGCGGCAAGGTCAGATTGGCCGCATGCCAGCCTCGGGCAGTGATTTTGTGACGGCTCCCGAGATGTCTTCTTATTTTGGCGCAAGCTTGGCGCGCAGTGTCAAAGAAGCCTTGGTGCATACCCACAACAATGAGGTGCTTGAGTTTGGTGCGGGCAACGGCACACTTGCTTTGCAGCTGCTCTCGGCCTTGGGCGAGCAAGTGAAAACCTACACCATTGTCGAGGTCTCGGCGGCCTTGCGCGAACGCCAAGCGCAAACCTTGGCGGCTTTTGGCCAGCAAGTCAGGTGGGTGAGTGAGTTGCCCGACAGCATACAAGCTGTGGTGTTGGGCAATGAGGTGCTGGACGCCATGCCCGTGCGCTTGTTGCAGCGCAGTGCCGGTATTTGGCATGAAAGAGGCGTGGTGTGGCGTGAGGCAGAAAGCTGTTTTGATTGGCAAGACCAACCCACTGACGAGCGCCCGCCTGTGGAGATTGCCGGCGAATACGATTACCTGACTGAAATACACCCACAAGCAGAGGCATTTATTCGCAGTGTCGGCGAGCGTTTGCAACGCGGTGCGATGTTTCTCATCGACTATGGTTTTCCAGAGGCCGAGTACTACCACGAGCAACGCCATATGGGCACATTGATGTGCCACCAAGCGCACCTGAGCGACAGCGACCCTTTGCAAGATGTGGGTCGCAAGGACATCACCGCACACATCAACTTCACCGGCGTGGCCTTGGCAGCCCGTGAGGTGGGCTTAGAGGTCTTGGGTTACACCAGCCAAGCGCATTTCCTTATCAACAGCGGCTTGCTGGGATTGCTAGAAAATGCCTCAATGCAAGACAAGGCCATGGCGCAAAAACTGATGCTTGAACACGAGATGGGTGAGTTGTTCAAAGTTATCGCCTTTGGGCGTGGCGAAATTTGGCAGCCTTTGGGCTTTGTGCAAGGTGACAGAACGCACAGGTTGTGAACACATGTTTCGTTGGTTGATTGTGGTTTTCTTGGCCTTGTTGTTGATTCAAAGCGTTATGCCTTGGTTGCACAAACTCGGCTTCGGTCGCTTGCCAGGCGATTTTCGTTTTCGCTTGTTTGGGCGCGAGTTCTTTATTCCTTTAACCACCACCATCATTCTGAGTATGGTGTGTGCAGGTTTGTCACGCTTACTCTAGGGACATTCGCGGCAGTTAACATGACCGCATGGATAAGAAGTTCAACCCATTCAGCGCAATCTCACCAAATCAAAATGGTGCGAGCAAGCTGTGGCTGCTGTCAGTCTTGGCAGTGATGGCATTTGCCGCAAGCTGGTTTTACCCAGAGATCAAAAACAAGTTCAGCACCCTTTTGGGTGGCGAAGAAGTCACAGCTTCTGCCGACGGCCGCGCCAAGCCAGAGGGCGGCAAAAGTGGCAAAGACGCCAGAGGCGGCAAGGACGGCAAAGGCAGCAAAGGCGGTGGTGAAGGTTCGCGCAACACGCCGGTCAGCGTGGGCGAAGTACGCAACAGGGATGTGCGTTTCACCGTGCAAGCTGCGGGTACTTTGATGGCGCTCAATACCGCTGTGGTGCGTGCCAAGGTCGATGGCGAACTCAAAGCCCTGCGGTTCACCGAGGGTCAGTATGTGCAAGCCGGACAGTTGTTGGCCGAAATAGATTCACGCCCTTTTGATGCGCAGCTCAACCAAGCCCAAGGCCAATGGGCCAGAGATACCGCGCTTTTAAAAAACGCCGAGCTCGATTTGCAGCGCTACCAAGACTTGCTCAGCAAAGACGCGATTGCCAGACAACAAGTGGAAACACAAGCGGCTTTGGTGCGTCAGTTGCAAGGCACGGTGCAGGCTGACCAAGCGCAAATCGATCTTGCCAAGTTGCAGTTGTCCTACACCCGCGTCACCGCTCCTATCAGCGGACGCTTAGGCCTCAAGCAAGTCGAGTTGGGCAGCTTGGTGCGCGCCAGCGACCCCAATGGCGTGGTCAGCATCACCCAAACCCAGCCCATGGCGGTGGTGTTTTCGGTGCCCGAGATACACGTGCCTTTGATCATGCGGCAATTGAAATTGGGCAAAGCTTTGGCTGTGGAGGCTTGGGACCGCGATCAAAAAATCCGTTTGGCCCAAGGGCGCGTCAGCACCACCGATAACGCCATCGATGTGGCTACGGGCACTTTGCGTCTCAAAGCCACTTTGGATAACCGTGACGGCAGTTTGTTCCCCAATCAGTTTGCCAATATCCGTTTGCAACTCGACACTTTGAAGAATGCATTGGTGGTGCCGGTACAAGCCGTGCAACGCGGCGCGGCAGGCACGTTTGTCTATGTGGTGCAGGCCGATAACACCGTGCAAGTTCAAGCTGTGCAACTCGAGGCGGTAGAGGGTGACTGGCAGGCAGTCATTGCCGACCTGAAAGCGGGCCAACAAGTCATCACCGATGGTGCCGACCGTTTGCGCAACGGCAGTGGCGTGGAGGTGGTGAAAGCGGCCAAGCCATGAACCTGTCGCGTTTGTTTATTTTGCGGCCGGTGGCAACTTCCCTGCTGATGCTGGCACTTTTGTTGTCAGGTGCTTTGGCTTACCGCCTCTTGCCGGTGGCCTCCTTGCCGCAAATTGATTACCCGACGATTCAGATCAACACCCTGTACCCCGGCGCGAGTCCCGAGGTGATGACCGCCACCGTCACCGCGCCCCTCGAGCGACAACTCGGCCAAATGCCTGGCTTGGATCAAATGACCTCGGTGAGTTCGGGTGGTGCATCGGTGATCACTCTGAGGTTCACGCTCAAGCTGCCTCTCGATGTGGCCGAGCAACAGGTGCAAGCCGCGATCAACGCTGCCACCAGCGTCTTGCCCAGCGATTTGCCCATGCCCCCGTCCTACAGCAAGGTCAACCCAGCCGATGCTGCGGTCTTGACCTTGGCCATCAGTTCGCCCTCGCTGCCCATCACGCGTGTGCATGACATGGTGGAAAACCGCTTGGCCATGCGTTTGTCGCAAGTCGCTGGCGTCGGTTTGGTCAGCATCGCCGGCGCCCAACGCCCAGCCGTGCGGGTGCAGGTCAACAGCCAAGCCCTGAGCGCAGCAGGCTTCTCGCTGGAAGATGTGCGAAGCGCCATCAACCAAGCCAATGTGAGCATGGCCAAGGGCAGTTTCGATGGGCCAGCACGTGCCTCCAGCTTGGATGCCAACGACCAGTTGCAATCGGTAGAAGACTATGGAAACTTGGTGTTGGCCTACAAAAACGGCAACCCTTTGCGTTTGCGCGATGTGGCGGCAATCGTTGACGCGCCGCAGAACAACCGTTTGTTTGCTTGGGCCAATACCCAGCCCGCCATCATCTTGAATATCCAACGCCAACCGGGCGCGAATGTGATTGAAACCGTGGGCCGTGTGCAGGCCTTGTTGCCGGCATTGCGTGCGGCATTGCCGCCGAGTTTGGATGTGCAAGTGATGACCGACCGCACCACCACCATACGCGCTTCGGTCCATGCTGTGCAGTTCGAGTTGTTGTTGTCAGTGGCCTTGGTGGTGATGGTGATCTTTTTGTTTTTACGCAGCGCCGCCGCCACCATGGTTCCCGCCGTGGTGGTGCCTTTGTCGCTGGTGGGCACTTTTGCGGTGATGTATTTGGCGGGTTTTTCCATCAACAACCTGACCCTTATGGCGTTGACAGTGGCCACCGGTTTTGTGGTCGATGACGCGATTGTGATGATTGAAAATATTGCCCGTGTTTTGCAAGACCCCGACAGACCGCGTTCACCGTTGGAAGCCGCCATTGAAGGGGCGCGTCAAATCGGTTTCACCATTGTGTCGCTGACGTTTTCGCTGATCGCGGTGCTGATTCCCTTGTTGTTCATGGGCGATGTGGTGGGGCGTTTGTTTCACGAGTTCGCCATCACTTTGGCTGTGGCGATTTTGATTTCTGCGGTGGTCTCGCTGACCCTCACACCCATGTTGTGCGCCCATGTCTTGCGTGTGGACACCACCGACCACAGCACCCTAGGCAACAGCGCTTGGTTGCAGCGCTTGATTGATGCCTATGCCCTTGGCTTGAACTGGGTGCTGGACAGACCTTTGGCCACACTTGCCACCTTTGCCTTGACGCTGGTCTTGACCGTCGCGGCGTATCTCATCAGCCCCAAAGGCTTTTTCCCTTTGCAAGACACGGGTGCGGTGCAAGTCATCACCGAAGGCACGCAGTCGAGTTCTATCGAGGCCATGTCGCAACGTCAACAAGCGCTGGCCCGACTTTTCTTGCAAGACCCTGCGGTGCAAAGCCTCACCTCTTTCATTGGTGTTGATGGCCCGAATGCCAGTGTGAATGCCGGGCGCATGACCTTGAACTTCAAGCCCAAGTCCGAGCGTTCAGAGGGCTTGCAGCAAACCTTAGAGCGGCTGACCCGACTCGGCAACCAAATCCCGGGCTTACAGGTTTTCTTGCAGCCCTTGCAAGATTTGAGCTTGGATGACCGCGTCGCGCGCAACCAATTTCGTTTTCTACTCAGCGGCCCCGATGGTCCTGCGCTGGGCCAGTGGTCTGGGCGACTGCAAGAGCGCTTGCGCCAAGACCCTGCGCTGGCCGAGGTGGCGTCCGATTACCAAGACCAAGGCTTGCAAGCCTATGTGCAAATCGACCGAGAAGCCGCCGCGCGTTTGGGGGTGAGCGTCTTGGCCATCGATAACGCTCTCTACAACGCCTTCGGACAGCGTTTGGTCTCCACCATCTTCACCCAAAGCAACCAGTACCGCGTGGTGCTGGAGGTGCAAGACCCAGAGCGCCAAGGGCTAGCGGCTTTGTCGCGCTTGCATGTGCCTTCGCTGAATGGCACGCAAGTGCCGCTCAGCAGCGTGGCCAAAGTGGAGGAGCGCGCGGCACTGCTGAGCATCTTGCATGTGGCGCAATTTCCGGCGGTCACCCTGTCGTTCAAGCCGGCTGCTGGGGCGTCGCTTGGCGAGGCGGTGCAAGCCATAGAGCGGCATTGGCAAGCCTTGGTTGCCGAGGAAGGCGTTCCTGCTTCTATCGAGACGCGCTTTGAGGGCGCGGCTTTGGCTTTCAAAGCCTCCTTGCTCAGCAGCTTGTGGCTGGTGTTGGCGGCGGTGGTCACCATGTACATTGTTTTGGGCGTGCTGTACGAAAGCTATATACACCCGGTCACGATTTTGTCTACCCTGCCCTCGGCTGCCCTGGGTGCTTTGTTGGCTTTGCTGGCAGCACGTATTGAGTTGGGTTTGATTGCGGTCATTGGCATTGTTTTGCTGATTGGCATTGTGAAGAAAAACGCCATCATGATGATCGACTTTGCGCTGGATGCCCAGCGTCACCAAGGCATGCCAGCGCGCGAAGCAATTGTCCAAGCCTGCTTGCTGCGCTTTCGCCCGATTTTGATGACCACCATGTGCGCATTGCTGGGTGCTTTGCCGCTGATGCTGGGCAGCGGTGTGGGCAGTGAGTTGCGCCATCCCTTGGGTGTGACCTTGGTGGGCGGTTTGATTTTGAGCCAGTGGTTGACGCTGTTCACCACGCCAGTGATTTACCTCAAACTCGACGCTTGGGCGCGTCGTCGCGCCTCGCTGCCATGAATTTTTCTGCGGTCTTTATCAACCGACCGGTAGCTACCAGCTTGCTGAGTTTGGGTTTGGCCATGGCGGGTGTGTTGGCCTATATGCAGTTGCCTGTGGCGCCTTTGCCGCAGGTCAACTTCCCCACCATCTCGGTATCGGCCAGTTTGCCGGGTGCCAGCCCCGAAACCATGGCTTCTACAGTGGCTACGCCTTTGGAGCGGGTCTTGGGCAATATCGCTGGCGTCACCGAAATGACGTCCAGCTCTTCGCAAGGCAGTACCCGCGTGACCTTGCAGTTTGAACTCAACCGCGATGTCAATGGCGCAGCGCGGGATGTGCAAGCCGCCATCAACACCGCGCAAAGTTTGTTGCCCACCGGCATGCCCAGCCGTCCCACGTATAAAAAGGCCAACCCCGCTGACAGCCCCATGCTGATTCTGGCTTTGACGTCAGACAGCTATTCACGCGGGCAGATGTACGACTTGGCCTCCACCACTTTGGCGCAACGCTTGTCGCAGGTCGATGGTGTGGGGCAGGTCAGCATTGGTGGCGGTGCATTGCCTGCGGTGCGCATAGAGCTAGACCCGAACAAACTCGCTGCCAACGGCGTTTCTTTAGAAATGGTTCGCCAAGCGGTGGTGGCGACCAACGCGCATCGCCCTAAAGGGGTGATTGAAGACCAACACCTGGCCTGGCAAATCGAAGCCAATGACCAAGCTCGCAGCGCGCAAGACTATGCGCCGCTGATCTTGCGCTATGTGAATGGGCAGGCCTTGCGCTTACAAGATGTGGCGCAAGTGCTGGATTCGGTGCAAGATTTGCGAACCGATGGTGTGTCCCAGGGACAACCCGCTGTGTTGTTGGTGTTGAACTTGCAGCCGGGTGGCAATGTGATTGAAGCGGTTGACCGGGTGCGTGAGCTGCTGCCCAGATTGCAATCGGGTTTGCCCGCCGCGGTGACCATGACGGTGGTGTCAGACCGTTCGCCCACGGTACGTGCCTCGTTGCTGGAGATTCAAAAATCTTTGGCGCTGTCCATGGCACTGGTGATTTTGGTGGTGGGTTTGTTTTTAAAGCGCTGGCAAACCGCGCTGATTCCTGCTGTGGCCCTGCCTTTGTCGCTGGCGGGCACCTGTGTGGTGATGTACCTCTTGGGTTTGAGTTTGAACAACCTCACCTTGATGGCCTTGACCATCGCCACCGGCTTTGTGGTGGATGATGCGATTGTGGTGCTCGAGAACATCACTCGGCTGCGTGAGCGGGGCATGCCGCTACGCCAAGCGTGTTTTGAAGGTTCGCGTGAGATTGGTTTTACCGTGGTGGCCATCAGCATTTCTTTGGTGGCGGTATTCATTCCGATCATGTTCATGGGCGGGGTGCTGGGTCGGCTGTTTCGTGAATTCGCGGTCGTCATGACAGCGGCGATTTTGATTTCCATGCTGGTCTCATTGACCACCACGCCCATGATGTGCGCTGCATTGCTGTCGCCCTTGAAAGCACAAGCCCGCAAGCTTCGGCCCAGCAAGTGGCTGCTGTTTTACCGGCGCAGCTTGGCTTGGGCTTTGCGCCATCAATGGTGGATGTGGTTGGTGCTGATCGCAGCGATTGCTTTGAATGTGGCGCTGTACCGCGCCATACCCAAGGGTTTTTTTCCGCAGCAAGACACGGGTCGCATCAACGGCTATATACGTGCCGACCAAAGCTCCTCGTTCCAAGCCATGCAAGAGCGCTTGCACACCATGCTGGCCATCGTGCAGTCCGATCCGGCGGTGCTCACCGTCACTGGCTTTACCGGCGAGGGCCAGCGCAATGCTGCCCGCATGTTCATGACGCTCAAACCCCGCGATCAACGCGACGTCAGTGCCGAGCAAGTGGTGGCGCGTTTGCGCGCACGTTTATCCAAAGAGGCGGGTGCGCGTTTGTTTTTAATGCCGGTGCAAGATATTCGGGTGGGCGCCAGGGCGTCCACTTCCGAATACGAGTTCACCATCAAATCCGATGATCTCGCCCAGCTGCGTGAATGGGAGCCCAAGTTGCGCCGCGCCTTGGGCAAGCTCAAAGAACTGGAAGACATCAGCAGCGACTACGAGGAGCGAGGTTTGCAAACCTCGCTGCTGATTGACCGTGACGCGGCAGCTCGCTTGGGCTTGTCGGTCAGAGCCATTGACACCGTCTTGGCCAATGCTTTCAGCCAGCGCCAAATCGGCATCATCTACAACCCCTTGAACCAGTACCGTGTGGTGATGGAGTTGGCCCCGCCCTATTTGCAAAGCGCCGAGTCTTTGCGCCGCTTGCAGTTCATCAACGACAAAGGCCAAGCCGTGCCCTTTGCCAGCTTTGCCCGCATCGAGCTCACCAACACCGCTTTGTCTGTGTCGCATGAAGGTGGCGTGCCCTCGGACACCTTCAGCTTCAGCTTGGCGCCTGGCGTGTCTTTGTCGCAAGCCACCCAAGCCGTCGACCAAGCCGTGGCTCAACTCAACTTGCCGGTGTCGGTGCGCGCCAGTTTTGCCGGCACAGCTAACGCGTTTCAACAGTCATTGGAAACCCAGCCATGGTTGATACTGTTTGCCTTGCTCACCCTGTATTTGGTCTTGGGCGTGTTGTATGAAAACCTGCTGCATCCCCTGACCATTTTGTCGACCTTGCCGTCTGCGGGCTTGGGTGCTTTGCTCACCCTGATGGCCATGCGCACCGAGTTCAGCATCATTGCCATGATCGGCGTGATCTTGCTCATAGGCATTGTGAAAAAGAACGCGATTTTGATGATCGATGTCGCTTTGCAGCAGCAAGCCCTGGGCCGCAGCCCGGCCCAAGCGATTTATGTGGCGGCACAGCGGCGCTTGCGCCCGATTCTCATGACCACCGCGGCGGCCATGCTGGGCGCGATTCCCTTGGCCTTGGCTTTTGGCGTGGGTTCAGAATTGCGCCAGCCCTTGGGGCTGGCCGTGTTGGGGGGCTTGGTGCTGAGTCAGTTATTGACTTTGTTCACCACGCCGATTGTGTTTGTGGGCTTAGAGGCAATGCGGGGTCGTTGGCAAGGTGGTGACAAGGTGTTGGCATGAAAAACAGACAGACAGGATATTCCTACGCAGTTGTGTTGCTGTGCTTATCGTTGACCGGTTGTGGCAGTTGGTTCAAGCCGCCCGCTGCTTCAAGCCAACGGCCACCGGTACGCGTGCCTGAGGCTTTTGGCGCAGCGCAAAACCCCGTGCTTTTGGGTGAATCGGTGGACCGCGCTTGGTGGACTTTGTTTCAAGACCCGGTGCTGGATGATTTGCAACAGCAACTTGAATCAGGCAATCTGAACTTGCAAGTTTTGTCGGCCAAGGTGCGTCAAGCGCAGGCCAGCGTAGCGGCCGCGCAAGCGAGTTTGTTTCCCAATGTCTCGCTGAATGCGGGCGCAGCACGGGCGACCAGCGCCGCCGGTGGCGCATCCTCCAACAGCTTAAGTCTTGGCTTACCCTTGACGTGGGAGATCGATGTCTGGGGTCGCATTGACGCTCAAACACAGGTGGCCAAAGCCAATTTACAAGCCAGTCGCGAGGACATGGCACTGGCACGTTTGTCTGCCCAAGCCAGCTTGGTGCAAATCTATATCGCTTTGCGAACCGCCGAGCGCCAACAAGCCGTGCTGGAATTGGCACAAGCGGCGTATGAACGTGCTTTAACCCTGACACGCTACCGCTATGAGGCGGGCGTGGTGTCTGCCGGCGATGTGGCCCAAGCCGAGTCGCAATGGCAAAGCGCGGTGGCGCAAGGCATAGATGTGCAAACCACCAGGCAGCAACTCAGCCACAGCTTGTCGGTGTTGCTGGGCCAAGCCCCTGCGGCGCTGCAAATGAGCGCCACCCAAGCCTTGCCTGTCTTACCCGCTTTGCCTGTCTTGATGCCAGCCTCTCTGTTACAGCGTCGCCCCGATATTCGCGCTGCAGAGCTGCGGGTGCTCGCGGCCCAAGCGCAGTTGGGTGTGGCACAGACCGCCTTCTTTCCCACCTTCAGCTTTGCCGCCAACCTAGGCTTTAAGAGCACCGACTTGGCAAGCTTGCTGAATGCGTCTGCACGCTTGTGGTCCTTGGGGCCAACGCTGGCTTTGTCTTTGTTTGATGGCGGGCAGCGCCAAGCCGCCAAGGATGACGCCAAAGCCGCTTTGGAATTGGCCGCCTTGAATTACCAGCAAGTGGTGTTGACGGCGCTGCAAGAGGTGGAGGACAACTTGGTGGCTGCGCACCAACTGCAGGCGCAAGAGGCGGCACAAGCGCAAGCTTTGCAAGCGGCCCAGCGTAATTTACGCATCACCGAAGCGCAGTACGCTGCTGGCACGGTCAGCTATTTGAATGTGGTGACAGCGCAGGCCAGCGCTTTGAACGCGCAACGCAATTTGCTGGATGTGCAAAGCCGTCGAGCGCTGGCAGTCACGCAGTTGCTGAAAAATTTAGGCGGACGTTGGGATGCAGATTCGACGTTGAAATGATCAGCCCGTTAGCTCGTAAGTGCGGCTTTAAGGGCCTGCACACGCGCTGCATCAATGTGCTGGCCAATCTGCGCACCCTTTAATCCGCGTTGCATGGCCTCATCCGACAGCGCGGTGTTGTCCACAGACAAGGCCGCTTGCAACAAGCCACTTAAGTGGGCGGCTTGCGGGTAGGGGCGCAGTTCTAAGCCTAAACGCCCGCGTGCATCGGCTTGGCAGGCTTGCAAGGCCAGGGCAAACCGCTCGGGGCGGCGCAAAGCATCGCATCGCACCAGCAAGCGCAACACCGCTTCGGCACTCAAACTCAGGCAGCCGTGTATATGACAGTGTTCCCGCGCCACCACCTCGGCCAATTCTTTGCAATTTTGCGGCACCCGTAAACGTTCGCAGACACCGCGTAAAAGTTTGACGCTTCGGCCTTCATGGCCAATGTGGCGTGGCAAAGCCTCTGGGTGGGTGCTGCCCTTGCCCAGGTCGTGGCACAAGGCTGCAAAACGCACCTCCAGCGAGGCGTTCACCAACGCGCATTGGTCGAGCACCATCTCCACATGCACGCCGGTGTCTATCTCGGGGTGGTGTTTCGCCTCTTGCGGCACGCCGTATAAGCGCGCCACTTCGGGCAGCAAGATGGGCAACGCACCACAGTCGCGCAAGACCTGCAACATGCGCGAGGGCTGACGCGCCATCAAACCTTTGGCAAGCTCTTGCCACACACGCTCGGCCACCAGCGCCTTGACCTCACCGGCTTGCACCATCTCCACCATCAATGCTTGGGTTTCGGGCGCCACTTGGAAGTCGGCGAAACGTGCGGCAAAGCGGGCCAATCGCAAAATGCGCACGGGGTCTTCGCGAAACGCATCGCTCACATGGCGCAAGACGCGCAGCTGCAAATCTCGCTCTCCGCCAAAAGGGTCGGTACGCTGGCCTTGGGCGTCTTGGGCGATGGCGTTGATGGTCAGGTCGCGTCTGGCCAAGTCTTGCTCTAGGCTCACATCGGGTGCGGCGTGCACCACAAAGCCTTTGTAGCCCGGTGCGCTCTTGCGCTCGGTGCGCGCCAAGGCATACTCTTCTTTGGTTTGTGGGTGCAAGAACACCGGAAAGTCTTTGCCTACCGGCACAAAGCCTTTTGCCGCCATGGCTTCGGGGGTGCTGCCCACCACTACCCAGTCACGGTCGCTGCCTGTGATGCCCAGCAGGGCGTCACGCACTGCCCCTCCCACCAGGTATGTCTGCATGGGGTTCAAGGCAAGCTGAAAATGTTGGCCAAGGGTGTGGGGGTTTTGATACCCAATTCGCTCAACCCCGGACAACTGCCGCTGGCCACATTGTCAACCTGCATGGAGGCCAGGTTATCGCGGCTCATCAAGGTCGGGCCTGGCAGGTGTTCCATGACCCAAGCTTGCACATAGGCCAAGGCACCGGGCAAGGGAATCACCCAGCGCGGATGGCGTGACCAGACCCCCGCATGCTCGACCAGTTGTTTCAAGCTGAAGATGTGCGGTCCCACCAACTCATAGGTGTGAGTTGCTGTTGCCCTGTGCAGCACCGCATACACCACGGCTTGTGCCACATCCTTTACCCACACCGGTTGAAAGCGGGTATGCGCACCTGCCAGCGGCACCACGGGTGCCAGGGCTTGCAGTTTGGCGAACAGGTTGATGAAGGCGTCGTCTTTGCCAAAGATCACGCTGGGTCGCAACACCGTGAGCGCCAAGCCTTGGTCGGCAAAGCCTTGCAAAGCCTGTTCGCCACGCGCCTTGCTGCGTTGGTATTCAGAGGGCGCTTGTGTATCGGCACCCAAAGCGCTGATATGCACCAAGCGATGCACACCGGCGCCCATGCAGGCTTGGGCTAACCGCTTGGGCAATTGCACATGGACTTTGTCAAAGTCTGCTGCCGAGCCATGCAAGATAGCCACGAGGTTGATCACCGCATCGTGTCCTGGCAGCAAAGCAGCCAACTGCGCAGGGTCATGCACATCGGCTTGCACCACCGAGACCATGGGCAGCATTTGCACCGAACGAGCGGGCAAGCGACGGGTGGGCGCCGTGATATGCAGGCCAGCGCGGTTGAGCGCTTCACACACATGGCGGCCGACAAAGCCGCTTGCACCTAAGACCAAAATATTTTTCATGTTGCAGACTGTAGCGGTATTGCCGAACTAAGGGTTGGCCGAAGGCATCAGGGTTTTTTGAATCGATGTAAAAAAACTGAAGAGCTTATTTCTTGCGTAAAGACTCGCAGGGGTCGTCTCTGGCTTGTGGCGGCGTGAGCCACACATAGTCGGCTTGGGGCTTCAGCTCCACCAAAAAAGCCTGTTTCTCTGCGCTGGGCCGGGTGTCGTCCCATTCCATGAACAGCACGCTCAACACCCGCAGTTGGGGTGCTGCCTTGTACACAGCAAAGGGCACGCCCAAGTGCTTCCAAGCGTGGCCATTGCCAGCCACCACAATGCTGGGCAGGTGCGCGAGTGCGACTTCGGCCATGGCGGCATCTCGGCCACGCTGCACCGCCGTCATGCCTTCAAACATGCTAGACGGCATGGCACCGCAGTGGCCTTGGTTAATTTCTTGTTCCATGGCTTGGCGCTGGCTGGCGTCGAAAGGCGCTTTGGCCAGCACCGCCCGAACCGGCTCTGGCAGGCTTGCGCCCTGGGTTTTAAACACCTCTTTGATGGACGCGCTGGGCAAATTGCCGCCCATCAGCGGCATCTTCATCGCATGGACAGCTTCAAACAACGCTTGGTGCAAAGGCCAAGCCCAGGCCTTGGCATCGAAACCGGCGGCTTGCAAGCCTGTCAATAACTCGGCTTGAGGCTCAAAACGTTGTTGCCAGTTGAGATGTTCGGCCACCACCGTTTTACTCGCGGGGGACAATTGCCGCAGCAGCTCTGCGCGAAGTTGGTGATGAAGAGGGTTGTCGTGGACTTCGCCCAACACCGCCACATCAGCTTCGCCAAGGTCTTTCAACAACTGCCCCATGCTGGCGGGGGACTGCTCAGACATGCGCACAATTTGCGCTTGTGGAGTCTGGGTATCCATTGCCCTCGCTGTCTGCAAGGCAATGCCGAGCATGCAGCAAAGGACTAGGCTAAGGTTTTTTCTGAGCGGCGGCAATATTGGCTGGGACGGTGGAAATCTCATAAACGATGTCTTTGGCAAGTTCGGGGTAATCGGGCAACATGCTCACGCCATACAGCGGTTTGTAGGCGCCCTTGTGGCAAGTCGCGCAACCCACCTTGGGGAAATCTCCTTCTTCACTTAAGCGGTAAGGGGGAAACAGTTGGGCTAATTCGGTGAGGTAGTTGGTGTTGATATCGCGCACCATGCGTATGCCATACCAAGCCGTCACCCTTTGTGGCGTGCTGATGTTCCAGTCGCCCATGGCACGTGTATTGTGGCAATAGGTGCAATTGACGCCCAGCGATGTGGACATGTACATCATCAGGCCGTAAGTGTGCTCGGCTTGTTTGATGGAGCGGCGGTTTTCACCCGCCAGCGTCTGGGTTCCCTGAACGCGAATGTTGAAGTCGCCATTGACCAAATAAGTGCTTAAGGGATTGAATGGCAAGGAAGAGTTAGCCACTTCAGACATGGTCGGTGTGTTTTGCCCTGCTTTGTCCCCCAGCATATTGCCTTGCGAATGCGCTAATCCTGGGTTGTTAAACCAGTCACCACTGGGGACGGCTTGCCCACGATGGCATGTCCAGCAGGTCACTCCGGTTTCTTTGACATGGGTTTTCCACTGGTTGTTTAAGTTGCGGGTCATTTGCAACATGCGTCTGGACACCACCTTGGTGTATTTCTCGTCAGAGGCTAGGTTTTTGGTGTTGTGACAGAACTTGCAACCTTCTTCAGGCGCCACCCAAGTGGTCATGGCGGCCATCAAACGTGAAAATTCTAACGCTGACAAGTCATTGAGCACTTGAACGTTTTCGTACAGCTCATCGAGTTTTTGGGCATCAGGCTCGGGCGGGTCTACGGGCTCGGGCTCGGGTATTTCGTGAATAGGTGCTGCCATAGCAAGCGCAGTAGGTTTATAAATTTGCAGCATCCCCGTGCCTCTGTAGCCATGCTGCACCGAGGCAGGTTCCTCGCAGGCGGTCAACACTAAGAGCATACCGATCCAAAAACACGACCGCAGGGGAATACCACTCAGCGAACAAGCTTTGACGAGACGATTAAACATGGACACCCCCAGCGAATTGGCGCATAAGTAAAAACAAGTGAGATTAAAAAAAGATCATGTGTCATGATAGGTTGACACTTCATATAGTCAATAAGAAATTGACAAATCTAAATTGTTTTTTTATATGGGAGCTAGCTAAATATTTAATATCATGAAAGACCCCAGCCGCTGAAGGCCGCCGCTGGGGATTTGTGCTTAGGCAGCAGATTTGTTCAACTTGAAGTTTTTGCACCAACCACCAGCAGGCACGATTCGACCGCCGTAAAAAGAGCATTCTCCTTCCGTTGCACTGCCTTCGTAGAGTTGGCATCTGCTGCAATATTGCTCAGTGGTGTGTCGTGTATAGCGAACTTTGTCTACGTTTTTGGTCTCCAATTTGAAACCCATAGACTTGGGATACGCATCAGTTTCCGAGAGTTTTTCACCAGGCGCAGCAGCTTTCATTTTATTGTCTGCAGCGGATGCCTGAGTGGCTAAAGTAGCGCTTGTGAGTGCGGCTGAATGTATCAAAAAGATACGTCGATTTAGATTTTTCATTTGGATGGGGGGGAGAAGGTTAGTGAAGTTTCCGAACCAGTCGCACAAAATGCGACTCTTCGGGATGTTTTAACGAAACACCAGAAAAGCCAAAATCCATGGTGAAAACATATGGATCAAAGTCATTAACGATGCGTGTGTAGCGGCTCCAAAAAACACCAGGGGGAAAGTTTGGGAACAATTCCAACCTGACGCGTGGATTGCGGCAGTGCTGTTCGGCAATGAAAGCCAAATCTTTGAGATGAGGTAACTTCCAGTCGTTGAAGCCGTCAAGTGCTTGCCGATTAAGCTCGGTAACAGTGCTGATAGCCTGAGCATAAGTCATAACTTCAGCATTGCCGACGCATTGCTGTTCTACCCAAGTTTGTCCAATCGCACATCTTTGCCACTGCAAGCGTGCGCGGTAATCAAAGACCCACCCACGTTCATCTGCCTGAATGTGCAAAGGAATTTTAGTAAAGGGTTGATCACAGATCTGCTCAGCAAAAACCAAATTGCCCCAAAAAAGTAATGATGTCCAAAAAGCATGAAGCGAGTATGAACAAATTACTTTGATGAGGCTCTTGGAAGAGTGCAAAGTTATGAACGTTGGTAGTTACTTGGTGTCAAAACCAATGCCAGAGGGCTTGCTTGGAAAACCTTTGCCGTAATCAACTTTGATCGGTTTAGTTTGCCGAGTTGCAAGACCCGGTTCAATGGGCAGTCCACGATGAAGATTAAAGGCGTAGGCTTCAATGGCAAGCATTTCAGGCCCGCTCACATCCAATACCTTGCCACCTTGGGGGTTTTGGATACACCAATT
>Ga0209550_10000813_pt1 | contig 29897 bp, 34 predicted proteins | sample LauGreSuBDMM15SN_2_FD_187567 | JGI IMG/M metagenome (GOLD analysis project Ga0209550, IMG submission 187567) | Freshwater lake microbial communities from Lake Michigan, USA - Su13.BD.MM15.SN (SPAdes) (version 5) | ecosystem: Environmental > Aquatic > Freshwater > Lake | place: Lake Michigan... | reverse complement strand
GGCTTTCGAGGAGACGGATCGAAAGCGGTCGGCGAATTCTTGGAGGGCGTCTATTTCCTTTTGCTGGTTTTTCCAAGAGGCGTTTTGGATTTCGAAGTTCCGCTCACGTTGGACCATGGCTTCGGAGTAGTTCCCCTTGTAATGGACCAGCTTTTGACTCGAGATTTCGTAAACGTTATCAATGAGTGCATCCATGAATTCACGATCATGGGAAATAAGTAAAAGAGCGCTGGAGCAGGTTTTCAGGTATTGCTGAAGCCAGAGTAGGGAAAGGAGATCGAGATGGTTTGTGGGCTCGTCGAGGAGCAGGAGGTCGGGCTCCATGACCAAGAGCCTAGCCAGATGCGCGCGCATCACCCATCCGCCGCTCAGTTCCTTGGCGGGACGATTCCAGTCGGCCTCGCTGAAACCGAGACCTTTGAGCATTTTCTTTGCTTTGGCGTCCGTGCGTGGGTTGCTAAGCGCCTCGTGCATGGCGTGGGCTTCAAGATAGTCTGGGCCATCGACGATGCCTTGAGCTTCAAGGTCGGCGAGTTTTTTTTCCAAAGTCTGCACCTCGCCTCCGCGACCAGTTGAGATATCGAGCGCGGTTTCATGGCCCACCGCTTCTCCTTCCTGCGGTAGGTAACCTATCATGGTCCACTCATCGCGCTGAACTGTGCCGGCGTCGGGTTCGTCACGCTTGAGGATAATCGAAAAAAGAGTCGATTTGCCGGCACCATTCGGGCCTACGAGCGCAACATGATCGCCGTAGTTCACTTGTATCGCGGCGGAGTCAAAAAGGACACGTCCGCCGTGGGATTTTCTCAAATTTCGTATTGTGAGCATCTTGGTGGTTTAACGAAAGAAGCGGTTGCTACGACCAGTCGGGAGTGATCCCTGCAGGAGTAACGAACCGCCTCTCGATTTATATTTGTTGAACAGGATTTATCTAGCAGAAATCTTATACGATTTCTTCACCGACACTGTAACGCGTGAAGCGGCGGATAATAATGTTTTCGCCTAGTTCCGCTATTTTGCTTTTCACGAGATCGTGAATGCTAAGTTCGGGATTCTTGATGAAGGCCTGCTCCAAAAGGCAGATTGTGGAGTAAAATTTATCGATCTTACCATCAACGATTTTTTCAATAATGTTCGCAGGTTTACCAGCAACCTGGCCGGCGGCGACATCGCGCTCACGTGCAAGAAGAGCCTCCGGGACTTGTTCGCGAGAAACGTAGAGCGGGTGGGCTGCGGCGATATGAAGGGTGACGTCTTTAACGAAATCACGGAAGATTTCGTTTTTGGCAACGAAGTCCGTTTCGCAGTTGATTTCGACGAGAACGCCAACTTTGCCTTGGAGATGGATATAGGAGGCTACAATGCCTTCCTTGGCCTCGCGTGAGGCTTTCTTACCAGCACTAGCAATACCTTTTTTGCGAAGGATATCTTCAGCGGCGACGATGTCACCCTTCGCTTCCGTGAGGGCGTTCTTGCAATCCATCATCCCCGCATTTGTTTTTTCGCGGAGTTCTTTAACGAGGCTTGGTGAAATATCAGACATGGGAAATGTGTATTAAAAAAGAATCTTACAGTTGAAATGACAGAGAAAAAATGAAACCCATTGGCATTAAGTGGGACGTCAGGAATCGAGATTCACAGGCGTCCCATTTTTAAAACAAGTTTAAAAAACTTAATACGTGGTAATGGGATTCTACTCAGATACTGCGGCGAGCTCTGGAGTTGCCGTTTTTGCGGACACCCCTTTCGCCTCCAAGACGGCCTGAACGATCTTGGATAGGACAAGGCGGATGGAGCGAATCGCATCGTCGTTGCCAGCAATTGGGTAATCGATTTTCTCGGGGTTACTATTTGTGTCAACGATGGCGATGATTGGGATGCCCAAGCGGTTGGCTTCGGCCACGGCGATTTCTTCACGAATGGTGTCGACGACGATGAGTACGTCGGGAAGCTTGTCCATGGCAACGATTCCACCCAGATTGTGGAGGAGTTTGACACCCTCACGACGGATGGAGGAGGCCTCGGCCTTGTTGATCTTTGCAAATGCAGGAGATTTTTCGAGAGCTTGGATCTCTTTCAGACGAGCCACGCTGCGGCGGATCGTCGTGAGATTGGTGAGCGTACCGCCCAACCAGCGCTGATTCACGTAAAGCTGGCCAGTGGCCTCTGCAGCTTCACGGACGGCTTCCTGCGCTTGTTTCTTGGTCCCAACAATCAAGGCTTTTCCGCCATTACGGATGAGATTCTTAAGGTATGTGGTAGCGCGGTCGAGTTGATCGATCGTGAGACCGATGTCGATGATATAGATCGAGTTCTTTTCCTCGAGGATGTAATCGCGCATTTTTGGATTCCATCGTTTGGTCTGGTGTCCGTAGTGGACGCCAGCCTCGAGGAGCTCCGTCATGAGTTCGATATTCGGATTTTTAGCTGATTCTGACATGGTGGTTGGTTGGGATTAACTGGCGACTTTTTGTGATTCTGCTTTTTTGGTGGCTTCAAGTCCATCGCCCGATTGGGTGATAGCGATGTTACGATGGGTGTGGAATCCAGTTCCAGCAGGAATTAGATGACCCATGATGACGTTTTCTTTGAATCCGCGAAGGCGATCGACTCTGCCGAGTGTAGCGGCTTCGGTCAATACGCGAGTTGTGTCTTGGAATGAAGCGGCCGAGATGAAGCTGTCCGTCTCAAGGGCGGTCTTGGTGATGCCCAAGAGAACTGGATTAGCTTCAGCAGGTTTACCGCCTTTTTTGATGACAGCTTCGTTTTCGGCTTCGAATGCGAGACGGTCAACTTGGTCACCCCAGAGGAGAGTGGTGTCTCCTTGCTCGGTGATTTTGACCTTGCGAAGCATTTGACGAACGATGATTTCGATGTGTTTATCGTTAATTTCGACGCCTTGTAGACGATAGACCTCTTGAACTTCGTTGAGCAAGTGCTCTTGAAGCTCTTGTGGTCCACAGATCTCAAGGATTTCGTGCGGAACGACAGGCCCCTCTGTGAGTTGCTGGCCTTTTTTAACAAGATCACCTTTGAAGACAATGATGTGCTTGTTAAGCGGGATGAGGTGTTCTTCTTCCTGTTTCGTTTCTGGATCAATAACGATAAGGCGGCGCTTGGCGCGAACGGTTCCGCCAATGTCCACCACACCATCGATCTTGGCGATATCGGCTGCATCTTTCGGCCTACGAGCTTCAAAGAGTTCGGCTACACGTGGAAGACCACCGGTGATATCCTTGGTCTTGCCGATCTTACGTGGTGTACGAGCCACACGTTGTCCGGCAGGAACCTTGGCGCCTTCTTTAACTTCGATGTGAGCGCCTGCAGGGATAGAGTAACTGGCAAGGACGTTCTTCGCTTCGTTTACGATGAGAATCTGTGGGTGCAAATCTTCTTTGTGCTCAATGACGACCGTTCCACGCACTCCTGTGGAATCGTCAATTTCTTGGCGAATGGTGACACCAGGGATCATGTCGCGGAATTCGATGCGACCGGCTTTTTCTGTGATGATCGGAACATTATACGGATCCCACTGAATGAATGTTTCGCCTTTTTTGACAGTCGATCCATCTGCAACCGAAATCACCGAACCAACCACCACAATGTGGCTTTCGAGTTCACGGCCGTCTTTTGAATGGAGAGAAACACTGCCGTTTTTATTCAGAACGACGTAGGTTTTCTCGACGGTTTCAACAACCTTAAGTTCGTTGAAGCGAACGGTGCCATCATTTTTGGCTTTGATGATCGGTTGTTTGAACGTCTGGCTAGCTGCACCACCGACGTGGAATGTTCGCATCGTGAGCTGGGTGCCGGGTTCGCCGATTGACTGGGCGGCAATAATTCCGACAGCTTCACCAAGCTTGATGAGCCCGCCAGTAGAAAGATTGCGTCCGTAGCAATGCACGCAAATGCCGCGTTTGGATTCGCAGGTGAGTGCGGAGCGGATTTTGAGTTGCTCATGACCCACTTTATCCAGCGCAGCGGCAGTTTCCTCATCGACAAGCTGATTGGCTTTGATGATGGCTTTGTTTGTGATCGGATCTTTGACCGATTCGCAGCTTGTGCGTCCGATGATACGTGTCGAGAGGCTAACGACTTCTTCGTCACCTTCGTAGATCGGACGAACAACGATGCCGTTGGCCGTTCCGCAATCCTCGATGGTGATGATAACGTCTTGAGCTGCGTCAACGAGCTTACGAGTGAGGTAACCGGAATCCGCCGTCTTGAGCGCGGTATCGGCAAGACCTTTACGAGCACCGTGTGCGGAGATGAAGTATTCAAGTACCGTAAGACCTTCACGGAAGTTGGCGGTAATAGGCTGCTCGATGATTTCGCCCGAAGGCTTAGCCATCTGTCCGCGCATACCTGCAAGCTGTTTGACCTGGGTGCGGTTGCCTCGAGCGCCGGAATCCACCATCATGAACACGGGGTTCATGTCGCGCTTGTTGTCGTTATACTCTAAAGTACGGAAGAGAGCGTTGGCGATTTCTTCACCAGTGTGGGTCCAAATGTCTTGAACCTTATTTTTGCGCTCACCATCGGTGATAATACCACGACGATATTGTTTAGCAACCTCAGCGACCTCGCGGTAGGCTTTTTCAAGGAGTTGTGTTTTCTCCTTGGGAATCATCATGTCATTAATACCGATTGAAATACCAGCTTTCGTGGCTTCGCGGAATCCAAGCTCTTTGAGGAGATCGAGTGTTTCAACAGTTGTCTGCTGACCTGATGCTTTGTAGCAGCGCCAAATAATGTCGGAGAGTTGTTTCTTGCCACAAACCTTGTTGTAAAAACCAAGGGCTTTCGGCCAGATCTGGTTAAAAACAACGCGGCCGGCAGTGGTCTCAAGAACCTTTGGTTCTGGATCACCGTAAACTGTTGTTAGACCAAAATCGGGATTCTTGAACAGGATTCGGGTGTGAGTGCGAATGGCGCGATCGGTGAGTGCCAATTCTACTTCATCTTGATTGCCAAAAATAGGCAAACGCTTATCCTTCGCCGCATCCTCGCCGCGAGGCTTTTGGGTCAGATAATAGCAACCGAGCGGAATATCCTGTGAAGGAGTCGTGATCGGTTTTCCACTCGAAGGCGAGAAGATGTTGTTAGGAGCTAGCATTAACATCCGTGCTTCCATCTGGGCTTCAGTGGAAAGTGGGACGTGGACAGCCATTTGATCACCGTCGAAGTCGGCGTTGTAAGCCGTACAAACAAGCGGGTGAACGCGGATCGCTTCTCCTTCAATTAGGATTGGCTCGAAGGCCTGGATCGATAGGCGGTGAAGGGTAGGGGCACGGTTGAGAAGAACGGGGTGGCCCTTTGTGACTTCTTCAAGAATATCCCAAACTTCGGGCGTCTGGCGCTCGATGAGTTTTTTCGCGCTTCGGACCGTGTGAACGTATCCCAGTTCTTTGAGCCTGCGGATGATGAATGGCTCAAAAAGAACCAACGCCATTTTCTTTGGCAGACCGCATTGATTGAGTTTCAACTCAGGACCGATAACGATAACGGAACGGCCGGAATAATCGACGCGCTTGCCGAGAAGGTTTTGACGGAATCGGCCGCCTTTGCCCTTGAGCATGTCGCTGAGGGATTTGAGTGGTCTGTTCGCCGCGCCTGTTACTGCACGACCATGGCGGCCATTGTCGAAGAGAGCATCGACCGATTCCTGAAGCATGCGCTTTTCGTTACGGATGATGACTTCAGGAGTTTTAAGCTGAAGAAGTGTTCTAAGGCGGTTGTTACGGTTGATAACACGGCGATAAAGATCATTGAGATCGGATGTCGCAAAGCGTCCGCCTTCCAATGGAACGAGTGGACGAAGGTCTGGCGGGATCACGGGAAGCACATTCAGAATCATCCATTCTGGACGAGTCCTCGACTCCATGAATCCTTGAACCAATTTTAGACGCTTGGCGTATTTCTTCCTAAGCTGCTTGCTTTTGGTCGAAGCCATGCCGTTTTCAATTTCGACTTGGAGGTTGGCCAGATCGATATTTGCAAGAAGCTTATGGATCGCCTCGGCTCCCATGGAGGCGCTGAAGTTTTCACCATATTGTTCTTCTGCATCGCGGAATTCTAATTCTGTCAGAAGTTGGCAACGCTCGAGCGGGGTATTACCCGGATCGATCACGACAAAATCTTCATAATAGATGACGCGCTCGAGTTGGCGGGACGTCATATCCAGCATGAGTCCCAAACGGGAAGGCATGCACTTGTAGAACCAGATGTGGGAGACAGGTACTGCAAGATCAATGTGGCCCATTCGCTCGCGGCGAACGCGAGAAACGGTGACCTCAACGCCGCACCGATCGCAAATAACACCCTTATGTTTAATGCGCTTATATTTGCCGCAGGAACATTCCCAGTCCCGAGTTGGACCGAAAATACGCTCGCAGAACAGACCACCTTTTTCGGGTTTGAATGTCCGATAGTTGATCGTCTCGGGATTTTTGACTTCGCCCTTGCTCCAGCTGCGCATGGAGTCTGGTGACGCCACTGTGATAGCTACCTCATCAAAACCGACTGGCTTCGAGTTCCCCATGGCTTCGCGGATATTAAGATCTTTCATGTATGATATGGTTCGTCAGATTTAGTTCGATTAATGATGTTTAGGCGATTCCTTCAACTAGAGCGGGATCTTTTCCGCCAACACGGACATCAAGGCCAAGGCCTTGCATTTCTTTGATGAGCACATTGAAGGACTCAGGTGTGCCCGCTTCGAGAGAGTTATCTCCCTTCACGATGCTTTCGTAGATGCGCGTGCGGCCTGCAACGTCATCTGATTTGACAGTAAGGAGTTCCTGCAAGGTATAAGCAGCGCCATAGGCCTGCAATGCCCAAACTTCCATCTCTCCGAAACGCTGTCCACCGTACTGAGCTTTACCACCAAGCGGTTGCTGGGTGACGAGACTGTATGGTCCAACGGCACGGGCATGGATTTTATCAGCGACCAAGTGGCCCAGTTTCAACATGTAAATGTAACCGACGACGACCTGTTGGTCGAATGGTTCGCCGGTCAATCCATCATAAAGGGTGGACTTGGCGTTTTCATTGATCCAAGTGAAGCCTTCGACTTTTCGAGCTTCCGCAAGGAATTCCCGAATCTTGGATTCGGAAATACCATCAAAGACAGGCGTAGCTACTTTAAATCCTAGGGCCTTGGCTGCGACTCCAAGGTGAGTTTCAAGAACCTGACCCACGTTCATACGACTAGGAACGCCGAGAGGGTTCAAGACGATGTCCACAGGAGTTCCGTCTGCAAGATAGGGCATATCTTCTTCTGGAACAATTCTAGCAACAACACCTTTGTTTCCGTGGCGGCCGGCCATTTTGTCTCCAACGCTGAGCTTGCGCTTGCTGGCAATATAGACCTTAACTTGCTTAATGATGCCGGGATCAATGTCATCACCGCTTTCAATGCGGCCTAGGTTGGCGTCGCGATCATTGTCCAAGTCCACAAACTTGTGTTCAAACTGGCCAATGATTTCGTTGATCTTGTTACGAATTGGGCTCGGATCGATTTCAACGTGGTTGTAAACGCCGGCCAATTTGCGAAGGAGTTGCTTAGTGATTTTGCGGTTGGCGGGAATGATAATTTCACCCGTCTGTGCGTTCACTACATCGAGAGGAATTTTCTCGTTGAGGAGGATATTCGCGAGGGATGCAGTGAGTTGATCATGCAATTCTTCTTGGCGCTTGTTGTAGTCCTCTACAATCATCTTCTGCTGACGCTTGGATTCTGCCGGAGTCATCTTGCTGCGGGTGACTTCTTTTTTTGACGAGACTTTGACGTCCATGACAATGCCGTATGTGCCCGAAGGAACTGTGAGCGAGGTGTCTTTAACGTCGGCGGCTTTTTCACCGAAGATCGCACGAAGGAGTCTTTCTTCAGGGGCGAGTTCGGTTTCGCTCTTGGGAGTGATTTTACCGACAAGGATATCGCCAGGCTTAACTTCAGCACCGATACGGATCACGCCGTCTGCTCCGAGGTTTTGGAGGGCCTCTTCGCTGATGTTCGGAATGTCGCGTGTGATTTCTTCTGGTCCCAGCTTGGTGTCACGAGCGCCGATCTCAAACTCATCGATGTGAATTGAGGTATAAATATCCTCTTTCACAACGCGTTTGGATATCATGATAGCGTCTTCGAAGTTGTATCCATTCCATGGCATGAATGCCACGAGTACGTTACGACCTAATGCGAGTTCGCCTTTTTCGGTGTTAGGACCGTCCGCAATGACATCCCCTTTCTTGATCGACTGACCTTTTACGACAATCGGCTTTTGATTAATGCAGGTGCTCGCATTCGAGCGCATGAATTTGCGTAATTCGTAAAGATGGACTCCATTTTCGGGATCGTGCTTGATCTTCTTTTTCCCTTCAGGAAGAGCTCCGTCCTTTGTGATAATGATATGGGTGGCTGTGACTGAAGCCACTTTTCCGGTTGCTTCGGCGCAGATGACTGCACGGGAGTCGCGTGCCACGCGTGCTTCCAATCCTGTTCCCACGAGAGGGGATTCGGATACTAGAAGAGGAACACCTTGACGTTGCATGTTCGAACCCATGAGAGCCCGGTTAGCATCATCGTGTTCCAAGAAGGGAATTAACCCGGCGGCCACGGATACCAATTGCTTCGGAGAAACATCCATGTATTGGATTTGGGCAGGCTCAACTTCGAGGAAGTCACCACGATATCGCGAGGAGACTTTTTCACCCGTCAAATTGCCTTTGGCATCGACTTCGGAGTTCGCTTGGGCGATGTAGAAGTTTTCGTCTCGATCCCCACTGAGATATTCGACCTCGTCGGTCACGCGAGCGTTGGCTACCTTGCGGTATGGTGTCTCGATGAATCCGAATTCATTGATGCGGGCAAATGTGCTCAATGAGCTAATAAGACCGATGTTCGGGCCTTCAGGAGTTTCGATTGGGCAAATGCGACCGTAGTGTGAAGGATGCACGTCACGAACTTCAAATCCGGCGCGATCACGGCTGAGACCTCCTGGCCCGAGGGCTGAGAGACGGCGCTTGTGAGTCAATTCCGAAAGCGGGTTCGTTTGATCCATGAACTGGCTCAATTGGCTGCGACCAAAGAAGTCGCGGACAACGGCGCTCAGAGACTTAGGATTAATGAGCTTCTGTGGAGTAATCTGGTCTGTGTTGATATCAAACAAGGTCATGCGCTCACGAACGAGACGTTCCGTGCGGGAGAGACCCACGCGGCATTGGTTCGCAAGAAGTTCACCAACTGTGCGGACACGACGGCTACCCAAGTGATCGATATCATCGGTCATACCATCACCACCACGGAGGCGAACAAGATACTTCATCGCAGCGACAAAATCATCTTTTGTGAGTGTGCGTTGGTCGTTGCTGACTTTAAGTCCGAGCTTTTGATTGATTTTGTGACGACCAACACGGCCTAAATCGTAGCGCTTGGCATCAAAGAAAAGACGTTTGAGCATGCTACGGCTGTTCTGAACGGTGGGTGGGTCACCAGGGCGCAGTTTGCGGTAGATATCTTTAAGAGCCTCGTCCTCTTCATGAGCCGGATCTTTTTTCAAAGATTTGATGATCGTGTCATCTTCCTTCGTATCGACGACTTTAACAGACTTGTGTCCAAGTTTGATGAGTTCGCGAATGATGGCTGTCGTGAGTGGTTCAAAAGCACGTCCGACGGTGAGTTCACCATCACGGATATCGGCGATGAGAACCTTCGTCGCGATGACTTCCTCGTCGAGTTTCGCGCTGAGCTTGAGGTCCTCAGTTTTATAGAAAAGATTAATGATATCTTCGTCGTTCGGATATCCGAGGGTGCGAAGAAATGTGGTGGCCAGAAATTTCCGGCGACGCTTGCGGCGATCAAGATAGACGTAGAGGAGATCGCTTGTATCGAATTGAACTTCAATCCATGAACCGCGATCGGGAATGATACGGAATCCGTGAAGGATTTTGCCGTTTGTGTGAACAGATGTCTCGAAACAAATGCCTGGAGAACGGTGCAACTGGGATACCACGACGCGCTCGGCCCCATTAATGACAAAAGTGCCTTGAAGAGTCATGAGTGGCAATTCACCCATGTAAACTTTTTCCTCTTTAGTACTACGCTCGTCTTTGTAGCGAAAAGTGACGTAAAGTGCAGCGCTGTAGGTTAGGCCTTCACGCTGGGACTCGAGGGCCGACATTTTGGGCTCGTTGAGTTCGTAGCTTACAAAATCCAGTGAGGATTTGTCTTCGAAGCCAAGAATCGGGAAAAATTCACGAAAGACGGCCTGAAGGCCAACGTCCCTGCGTTTGTTAAGGGGGACATCTTTTTGAAAAAACTCGTTGTATGAATTGAGCTGCAATTCAATGAGGTTTGGAGGATCTATAACCTCTTTCAATTTTCCGAAGTGGATGCGTTCAGACATGGTATTTGTGAGATGCCGCTAGTGGTTTTTGCCGGATTATCCGGCGATGGTCATCAGACGATGGACAAAAACGAAAATATCCGCCGACGAAAAAACGGCGCTTGAATCGCGCATGCTTTCGTTGACGGAGCTAAAATTTGTTTTGATGGAATTCGTCAGATGGCTTGTTTTGCTTTTGAAGCGAACGAGATAAATTAAAGGGACCCGCAGAGAGTACAAGAAAAAAATCTTATCTCTCTGCGGGGTTGAAACTGTCTTACTTGATTTCGACCTTGGCGCCGGCGGCTTCGATCTTTTTCTTGATCTCAGCAGCTTCTTCCTTGGTGACACCCTCTTTGAGGGCTTTAGGTGCGCTCTCAACGAGAGCCTTGGCTTCAGCGAGACCGAGACCGGCCACAGCTGCGCGCACTTCTTTGATGACGCCGATTTTATTTGTTCCGGCTTCAGTAAGGATGACGTCGAAGGAGGTTTTTTCCTCTACAGGAGCTGCTGCTGCCCCTGGGCCCGCTGCTGCCACGGCTACTGGTGCCGCTGCGCTGACGCCCCATTTTTCTTCGAGTTGTTTAACGAGATCGGCAACTTCGAGGACGGTAAGTCCGCTGAGTTGCTCGACGAGTGCATTTGTATCTGCCATATATTTATTTTTATTTGGTATCGTCGCTCACCGAGGCTTCGGTGAATTTGAGTCTGGCGCCGCCAGACCGACAAGGAACCGGTTTGTGTTTTCTTGTTAGTCGACTGCCAACCTTGCGGTGGACAGGCGAAATTCTTTGGTTGGAACTATTCTGCGCCTCCCATGGAGTCGCCTTTGGCCTTAAGGACGCGGGCCAAGCTGGCACCGGGTTCGTTGAGAACGCGAACGAGTTGGCTTGCGGGGGCCTGAAGGAGTCCCAGGAGTGTGGCGCGCAGGACGTCTTTGCTTGGCAAGTCGGCCAAGACGGCAACCTGAGCAGCTGAAAGAGCCGCATTGTCGAGTACTCCGCCTCTGACCGTCGGTTTTTTGAACTCGGCGGCAAATGTCTTGAGCACTTTCGCTGCTGCGCAAATATCCACTTCGCCAGTGACCATAGCGGTCTGGCCTGAAAGAGACTCAGACATTTCAGGCATCTGCAGTTCTTGGGCTGCGATACGCAAAAAGGTATTTCTTACAACGCTGATTTTTGCTCCGGCTTCGCTGAGCTTGGTTCGCAGGGTCTCGAAGTGCGGCACTTTCATGCCGGTGAAGTCAACGATGAGGAGGTATGGCGAGGCTTTGAGCTTCTCGCGCACGTCGGAGACGATTAAGGTTTTCTCGGGTCTCATGATTTTTTAATTAGTGTTTCAGGAACGATGAAGGATCAACCGAGAGACCGGGTGACATGGTGGCGCTCAGAGTGATGGCTTGAACAAATGAGCCCTTGGCTGTCGGTGGGCGGGATTTGATGACGGCGTCGATGACAGCGACACCATTCTCGAGAAGCGAATTTCCGTCGAAAGAAATTTTGCCAACAGGAACAGCAACATTACCGTTTTTGTCGAGTTTGAATTCGACGCGTCCCGCTTTGACTTCCTTGACAGCTTTGGCTGTGTCGTCGGTAACGGTTCCAGTTTTTGGATTCGGCATCAAACCACGTGGCCCGAGGACGCGACCAAGCTTACGAACTTCGGCCATGGCGGCTGGAGTGGCGACAGCGACATCGAAGTCGGAAAAACCGGCGCTAACTTTTTTAATGAGATCTTCGAATCCGACGAATTCTGCGCCGGCTTCTTTAGCGGCTTCAGCGGCTTGGCCTGTCGCGAATACAAGGACTCGGACGTTTTTCCCGCTACCGTTGGGTAGTGGGCAGGTGCCGCGTACCATTTGGTCACTTTGCTTGGGATCTACGCCCAGCTTGAATGAGAGGGTGACTGTTTGATCAAACTTTGGTGCGGGTAGGGTCTTGAGGATTTCAATAGCATCCGTGAGTTGATACTTCCGCTGCGGTTCGATTTTTGCTTCCGCTGCGCGATAGCGCTTGCTTCGTTTTTGTTGCATTTAATATTGTGCAGTGCGAGCGACCTTGTGGTCTCCTGCTGTTGATTTTTTCCTTGGTTGGGAGGCCAGAAACTAAAGGGTAAACCTTACATGTCAAATAAAAAAACCAAAAAAAATTTGACTGTGCGGTTGGGGGGGGTAGTTTGCACGCTCCGCAGGGCGAGAACAACGCTCCTTGTCGGCATCCTAATTATGAAAGCCCAATACATCGAAGAAGCATCCAAAGTCATTACCGATACCCATATTCTCATCAACATGGTATCTCGCCGCGTTCGTCAACTCAATGCAGGCAGTCGCCCACTCATTGATGCGGGGGTGTCTGTGGGTCTTGCTGATGTGGCTCTCCTTGAAATCGCGCAAGGTAAAATCGTTTTGGCAGAGTTGCTCGTGGACGCAGCTTAAAGGTCTGCTGCGTGCAGCGGCGGAAATATGGCATCTGATATTACCACCAACCGAAAGGCCCTCCGAGATTACCACATTCTCGAGAGGTTTGAGGGCGGGTTGGAACTCAAGGGAACTGAGGTCAAATCGATCCGCGCCGGACTTGTGTCTCTTCAAGGTGCGTTTGCCAAATTGGAATGTGGGCAGCTGTATCTTTTTGAAAGCACGATCCAACCCTACGAGCGTGCAAGTCATGAGCAGCATGAGTCCAAGCGTGCAAGAAGGCTTTTGTTGCACCGAGTGGAAATAGATAAGTTGGCCGGAGCTATCGAGCGGGATGGGCTCACTATTCCTGCACTTCGGCTTTATTGGAAAAAGGGCCTCGTCAAAATCGAATTGGGAATCGGTAAGGGAAAACAGGCAGCCGATAAGCGGATGGATTTGAAAAAACGTGTGGAGTCGAGGGAAGCCGAGCGGGCGGTGTCCGCATTCCATCGCCGTGGACAATAAGAATCAGAAACCCAATCGGGTTTCGTTGCTAGGCGAAGGTTGACGAAGTTTCAAGCAGATATCGTGGGTCCTTCGCATGCAAGAAACCGCTTGGGCGCTTGCTCTCAGGGGTATTTTTAGAAAAAAGAATGACTTTAAATTGGGCGCCCATCGTTTCAGGATGGAGGAGCATTTTTAGTGATCGGAGTTTTTTAAGTGTTACTGGCCCGGGGGCTTTTCCGTCCATGGATTGCAGCATTTTTGTAGCGGCACCGACGAGAAAGTGATGTTGATCAGTATAGCCGCGTAAGTTCAGCCCAACCGCCCAAGCATCGCGGGAGAGGGCGGAAAAGTCGACATGGGCAGTGATGTCCTTTTTGCCCGGATGATCGAGTGGGTTTTCGTCGCGGTGGTGTTTTGAGTAACAGGCCAGAGTCCCTTTGCTTCGGTGATCGGCCAGAAAGTCTTCGCCCGTCATGCCATAGTCGATCGCGAGAAGGAACCCCATTTGCATGGCGCTAGATATACCTTGGAGGATCTCTTTTTGGCCGCGCCTGCATTCGGTGAGGAATCCATCCGGTCTTGGCGGGAGTGTCGTACCGATGATGAAATTTTGGCTTGGACTAAAAATAAAATCATCACCCTTCGAGTCAACAAGTAGCTCCCGCCACATCCCATCATGGGCCTCCATGATATCAAAAGGGAGCGCGTCGAAGAGCTCGTTTGAAAAGTGGACTCCGCAGAAAGGGGGAAGACAATCAGGTGTAAGGACCCAGGAAACATCGGCTCCCGCAAGGAGGAGGCTTTGTTTTTTTTGGAGAGTTTCAAGTGGTTCGACGATGATCCAGTGCGCCGACTCTAAAGGTGTCCCAGAAAGGGCCGCGATCACATCTCTTGCAAGTTGACCATCATTGGCTCCTTGTTCGACAATAGTGAATTCTTGTGGCTCACCGAGAATCGACCACATCTCGATGAACTGACCGGCTAAAATCTCACCAAAAATAGGGCCGACGCTTACGTTGGTGAAGAAATCCCCCTCGCGGCCGACTTTTACTCGATCGCTCACGTAGTAGCCTTCTATGGAATCGTAGAGGGCAAGTTCCATAAAACGGGAAAACCCCATCGCTCCCGTTGCTGCAACCTCGTCGTGAATCCGGTGGCTAAGGCTTGGTGACCTCACGGACATAGACGTTGATTTGTCCTCCTGTGCTTTCACGAACATCCATGACTTGGAACGGGCGGCGCGAATCACGAGATATGAAACTACCATCGGACGGGGCTTTCATCCCATTTGGGTATTGGACGATGATTCTTATGCCATCCGAGCGGGATCCTAGTCCTGAGCTGCGCTGGGTGGGGCGTAAGACGGCGCGATCGCCGCCAGAGGCCGTGACATTAAAGTTTCCATGCAAGTATATCCGCTCGCCAGATGAGCCTTTGACTGCGATTTCTGAAACATCGGACGAAGTGAGCAAGCGACCGCGAGGCATTCTACCCGGTTCATACACAGTCCACTCTTTGGAGTTGGATGCGGCGATCGCTTGGGGTGGTGTCGGAGTTGTTGCTGGTGTCGTTACCAGCATTACTGGGGGCTGCTTTGCAACAGGGGGTGGTGTTGGGGTCGTGCGCGCCGGTAGCGCTTGGCGAGGCAATGGTGTCGGGGATGCTTTGGCTAGAAGTGGAGTGGCTGAGACAAGCGGAGTAGGTGTGGCTACAACGAGGAGCGGTGTGGCAACGGGCAGCGGTGTGGGTAAAGGCGAGCCCTCATTTACCGGTAGGGGTTTCTCGACACGCATGAGGTGCTGATTCAAGCTGGCTTGTTGAGTGTCCGGTTTCGGTATTTCCTTTTCTTTAATGCTGGGCTTGGATTTACGGCGGAAGTGGGCGTATTTAATTTCAGCTTGGTTTTGGCGCGCCTTATCAATCAAAGGAAGGCCCGCTTTCATGTGCAATTGATCAGGAGGATCAAGGGAGAATGTCCCGTTTTCTTGAGCCGATTCGTAGCTGGGATAAAGTATCGAAATCGTGCTTATTTTGATGCGTCCATCCTTCAGTTGCTCGACATTAATGATCGCCGCCAATTCATTTTCACGTTTTAGGTCGATGTCCAAGCCGGTGAGGAGGGATCGGTGTAGATTGGGGATGGATTTTTTATTCGAGGTGAAAATTTGTTCGATAAGAAGATTTGGATTCTCCTTGGATTGAGCCAGCACGACAACCCCAGAAACAAAAAAATCAGAACTGGTGAGCTCGTAAGAATCCAAGATGTTGAATGTGCCCACCACATAGGGCACAAGGCCATCGAGAGGTTTGAAATTACGAACGTAATTCCGAAGAAAAATCTCATTTGTGCGAGCCAGTTGCCGGGGCTTCATTGCACTAAAGCGATCAAAAATTTGAGGAGCTCTTAAAAATTCTCCGCGCGGCGCGGCGGTGAGTTCAAATCGCTTGGGAGAATCGATCTTTTTGAGTCTGGTGAGGATTTCGTAGCTGAATGGTTTCTCGGGATGGCCAAAAATATAATAGCTTCCAAACCAGCAGCTAATTGCAAATCCAATCAAGACAATGATCAGAACAGTCCAGCCAAAGAGTCCTCCATCGTTGGATCTTGAAGAGGGCAGTATCTCACGATTTGGTTCATTAAACCAAGCACGGTCACTGTGTCTTCCGGGATCGTTGGGCATGGGAGTTAGGATTTGACCGCAGCGGATTCTTCAAAGGATGTGCCGCATCCACACGATCTTGCCGCACGGGGGTTTCTGATTCGAAACCCTGCTCCGGCAAGGCCGTCTTCGTAGTCCAGCGTGCAACCAGACAAAAAACTGGAGCTTCCTTGGTCTACGAAAACCTTGGCTCCCGCATGCTCGACTACGTCCTGTCCATCGCCCTGAACATCGATCTCCATGATGTATTGAAGGCCAGCGCAGCCACCTTTCTCCACAGACAAACGCAAGCCTTCTCCGGAACCTTTCGTTGCAATAAGGTCAAGCAACGCTTGCGCAGCATCATCAGTAATTTTGATCACGTTCTTTTCATAAGAACGATTCCGTGCAAAGTCAAATGGCATGGGAAAGATTCGACTACTTACAGATGAGGTTGCCAGCCAAGTCGCCGCCGGCGAGGTGGTCGAGCGTCCAGCGTCGATTGTCAAAGAACTAGTGGAAAACAGCATTGATGCCGGTGCCCGCCGGATCACAGTGGAGTTTGCTCGTGGGGGGTGTCAGTTAATCCGAGTGACCGATGACGGATCGGGCATGGATCGTGAGGATGCCATCCTGTGTCTGGAGCGTCATGCAACGAGTAAAATCCGTTCAGCTGAGGATTTGGCTTTGGTCTCGACTATGGGATTTCGAGGTGAGGCGCTACCGAGTATAGCTAGCGTTTCCCGATTTAATTTATCCACTCGCACCCGTGAGGGCGGAACCGGTACGGAAATCAAAATGGCTGGCGGCAAGATGGAGTCAGTTTCGGATTCTGGGGTGGCTCCTGGGACCGAGGTTGAAGTCAGTTCACTTTTCTTCAATGTTCCAGCGCGAAAAAAATTTCTTCGTGGTGAGGAAACTGAAGCTGCCCATGTCATCTCCCAAATGCAGTCGCTTGCTGTTGCCCATCCAGAGGTCACGATGACACTAGTACGAGAGGGGCGTTGCCTTTGGAAAGCAGGAGGAACGTCCGATCTCGGAGTTCGTCTCGTGGATCTTTTTGGCGCCGATTTCATGCGAAGGTTGACTGCATTGGAATCTACTGAGGAATGCGGGATAAAGCTGGAGGGATATTTGTCGAAACCTGGCGAGGGAAGACCGGATCGCGACCAGCAATTTGTTGTGCTTAACCGTCGGGTAGTCCAATGCCCTGCTGTTTTTCGTGCGCTCCGTGAAGCTTATGGGGATGCTCTTCCTCGAGGTCGCCATCCACTCGGTGTATTGCGAATATCGATGGACCCACTGGCGTTTGATTGCAATGTCCACCCTGCAAAGCGCGAGGTTCGACTGCATCGTCCAGATGTGCTGAAACAGGCGGTTTATCTCTGCGTTAGAAGAATGCTCGATAATCTTAATTCCTCGACCCGATCCCCAGCCACAGAGCGTCCAGTGCGAGCGGCGGAGATCCCTCTCCCAGAATCTTCCTCCATCGACGTGCCTCATCACCCCAGTCGATCATTCGCGAGTCCTCCCCAAATGGAGTTTCCTGTACCGGATTTAAATATTTCAGAACCCTCCGAGGAACCTTTTCGAATCATTGGGCCACTGGGAGCGCACTGGATTATTCTGGAGGGCAAGGATGGTCTTGTTTTGCTGGATGTAAGAGCCGCCTCCGAGCGCATTCTTTTTGAAAATCTTCGTAAGGATGCCGCTTCCGGTAACGCTGCTTCGCAAAACTTACTTCTTCCCTCGATTGTCGACTTGACCCCCAAGGATGCGGTTTGGATATCAGAAAATCTTCGGGCTCTGGAATTGGCTGGATTTCATTTGGAGCCATTCGGGGGAGATTCATTCAAAGTAGAAGCTATACCTGCCTGCTTGGCTTTGAGTGATATCCGAGATGCGCTTCTTGATGTTTGCCTCACCCTTCGTTCCACAGGTCTTGTAGGATCCAGTCAGCCTGTAGTGGATGCTCTGATACGCTCTGTTTCTAGGTTTGCGTCCAGCAATGGCTTCCAATATGGCGAATCACGAGCCATGCATTTAGTGCGCGAACTACTCAAATGCGAGCTGCCATATGCTTGTCCGCAAGGTCGCCCGACTCTCATTCAGTGGTCATTTTCGGAACTCGAGCGGAAATTCGGCCGATAAAAACAAACGCGATTCTGACAAGGAAAAGCATTTTATTTAAAAAAAAGGATGTCGCATTGCTTGCACTCTGTGAATGTGAGATAGAAAAATAAATCTATGTCAGATTTGAGGATCGAGCCCGCTACTTTGGATGACCTCTCCGAACTCACGGAGTTGCTTCACGACTTGTTCACTCATGAGGCGGACTTCACTCCGGATCGTGAGAAGCAACTTCGCGGGTTGCGCTTGATTTTGGAGCAACCGTCTAGGGGAAGGATCTTCGTTATTCGCAACGAGTGGATGATTGTCGGAATGATCAATCTTTTAATCACAATTAGCACTGCCGAGGGTGGATTCGTGCTGGTCTTGGAGGATCTCGTCATTCACCGAGACCACCGCAATCAAGGGTTTGGATCGCGGTTACTCAATCATGCATTTGAATTTGCTAGGCAGAAAAAATTCCTGCGTATTACCCTCCTCACGGATAAGGGCGAGCAGGCAAGACCATTCTATCTCAAGCATGGCTTTGCCGACAGCGCGATGAGTCCTATGCGCTATGTTTTCGTTGATGAGCAGTGATCTTGTTGGGCTTCTTCACTGCGCGAGTGGCATCACCCCTATTGTAAAATGATCACCACGGCATTCGTTCTTGGGGCAGGTTTGGGAACGCGACTCCGACCCCTTACGGATCTACGCCCGAAGCCCCTAGTCCCCATTTTTGACAAACCGCTCATCTCTTTTGCATTTGATCATCTCATCGCATCAGGGGTTCGTCGGTTCGTCGTAAACACGCACCATTGCGCAGAGGCCTATGCCGACCAATTGGGTATGGAAAACGAGGCAGCGATCTACCGAGGTTATCCAATTCAATTTTCACACGAACCCGTCCTTCTTGAGACCGGCGGCGGAATCAAAAGAGCCGCTCCAATGCTCGGTAAGGAGCCATTTATTGTCTACAATGGCGACGTGCTTGCAGACTTTCCTTTAGACTCATTGTTCGAAGCGCACATGGGATCGGGAAACCTCGCCACATTCGCTCTTCGCGCAAAGGGTGGGGAGCGTCGGATTCAATGGGATTCTCAAAGTGGACTCATCACCGACATGCGTGGACTGATCGGCGGGCGCGCAGAACCAGCCTACCTTTTTACCGGGATCAGTATTATTTCTCCGGAGGTTTTCGACCACATTCCAGATGGGGAGGTCGTTTCAATTATTCCCATCCTCGTTGACCTTCTGCGGACCGGTGCGCGCATCGGTGGCGTTGTGATTAATGGTGGAGATTGGTTTGATATCGGCAATATCGATTCCTATATGGAAGTCCACTCCGTTATCGCTTCGCGCAAGCATGCTATTTCCTATCTCCCGCAAACATGGCCGGTATCCATCCAGAATGGCTCCTACATTGACCCAACGGCAGAAATCCTTGGATCCACTGTCGTAGGACAAGGCGCCTACGTGGGTAGCGGAGCGAGATTAGAAAATGTCATTGTCTGGCCATGTGAAAACGTAGTAGCCGGAAGCCAAATCAAAAACGCGGTCATCTCCAACGGCAAAGTTGCCCAATCTAGTTGCAGTATAGTGGGCGAACGTGCTTAATTTCTCACGCAAACATCATAAAAGAATGAAAATCTCAACATACAAAATTTCCGCTTTCGCCTCAATCGTGACGCTTGTTTTTTTGATCGGATGTTCAAATAAAAAAAATCCAATCTCTGGAGTTAAGCAGGCAGCCGAAGTCAAGTCCGCTCCAATGCCATCGGCCATTAGATCTAGTACCAATGCGCCTCAGGCACCTTCTGGGAGGAGTGGAGTTTCACTGGAATCATCATCAACTGGTCCGAAGTTCCGGTTCTGAAATTCCAAAGTAAACAAGGTGGCCACACGCTTATGAAAAAAATTGTTATTTTTCGCTTGCCTCTTTGCGTCTCATCTATAGTTTCCTCCTTCCCGCTACACCTCGGTATGAGATCCAGTATCGCTTCGGCGTGATATTTTATCACAGCAAAGCATCGAGGTTACGAGAAAATACAAAATGAAATCACAACAACACATCATCTCAAAAACCAGTCTGCAAGAGGCAGCGGTGTGTTGTGTCGATACCAGATTACTTTAATATGAGCGCCACTGTCCTCACATCAACTGAAGCTGCAAAAGCTAAAATTGTTCTCATCACAGACGAAGCTAAAGGAAACCAAGCTGTCCACGATGTCGTTGTTGCAATCCAAGCAGCTCGTCGCAGCGGCACGGCTTGCGCCAAGACAAAAGCAGAAGTTAGTCTTTCTGGTCGCAAGCCCTGGCGCCAAAAGGGAACCGGCCGAGCCCGTGCGGGTTATTTTTCCAGTCCTGTTTGGGTAGGTGGTGGCGTGGCTCATGGTCCTAGGCCGCGTGATTACACAAAAAACACACCCAAAGCTGTAAAGAAGCTGGCATTCAGAAAAGCGTTGAGTGCCCGTATTGCCGATGGTGACATTCTCTTTGTCGAAGCATTTTCTGTGGCAGAGCCAAAAACCAAGCAATTTGTCAAACTCTTGACCTCGACAGTGTCTAGTGCCCGTAAGACACTCATAGTTTCCGAAGGGTTCGATGATAACACCTTCAAGGCAGCCCGTAATGTGGCCTGCGCTCAACTTACCCGTGCATCCGATGTCAATACAGAGCAGTTGCTCGCATTTGATAAAATCATCCTCACCCGTGCTGGATTAGAAAAAATATCTGAAAGACTAGCGTAATGAACCAAGTTTACGACCACATCGAAACAATCCTGCTCACGGAAAAAGCGACCCTTCTTTCCGAAAAGCTTAATAAGTATGTCTTCCGCGTGCCGCCTTCGGCAAACAAGCTTCAGATCAAGCGTGCCGTCGAGGTCATTTTCAATAAAAAAGTATTGGACGTGAACACGGCAAATTACGCTGGCAAGAAAAAACGTGAACGCCGCGCCGACTTCGGTCGCAAGCCACATTGGAAAAAAGCTTTTGTAACTCTCAAAGAGGGTGACAAGATCAATCTTGTCTAAAGAGAAAGTAGAACATGGCAATCAAAACATTTAGACCGCTGACCCCGTCAGCCAGATTCAAAGCTCTTCCTGATTTTGCTGAAATCACGAAGTCAAAGCCTGAAAAAAGCCTCACAGAGGCAATCAAACGTACAGGCGGCCGCAATAACCAAGGTCGTATTACGATGCGGCATATTGGTGGTGGACACAAGCGCCGCTACCGTATTATTGACTTTAAGCGCCTTCGTCGTGATGTTGCAGCTCAAGTCACTGCGATTGAATATGACCCGAATCGCTCAGCTCGCATAGCATTGATCCAATATCCTGATGGGGAAAAAGCCTACATCTTGGCTCCTGTTGGACTCGCTGTTGGCGCTTCAGTTTGTGCAGGTGAAAAATCTGAGCCCAAAGTTGGAAATGCGCTTCCTTTAAAATTCATTCCGCTTGGAACTTCAATCCACAATCTTGAACTCATTCCTGGCCGTGGCGGTCAGATCGTTCGCAGTGCAGGTTCTGTTGCCATTTTAGCCAACCGCGAAGGAGGTTACGCTCTCGTCAAATTAGCCTCCGGCGAAATGCGTCGCATCAACGAGGATTGCTTTGCGACCATTGGGCAGGTTGGTAATACAGACCACATGAATATTTCATCCGGGAAAGCTGGTCGTAGCCGCTGGTTGGGCATTCGTCCGCACGTTCGCGGTATGGTAATGAACCCAGTCGATCACCCGATGGGTGGTGGACAAGGCAAAAGTAAAGGTGGCGGCGGTCGTCATCACCCTATGTCACCATGGGGTCAGTTGGCCAAAGGGTTTAAAACCCGCCGGAAACACAAACCTAGCGATTCCTTTATCGTTCAACGTTGCAAGTCTAAATCTAAGAACTAACCATGGCACGCTCTCTCAAAAAAGGCCCTTTCGTTGAATGGAAGCTTCTCGACAAAATCGATCGTATGACCGAGTCGGGAACAAAAAAACCAATTAAAACCTGGTCACGTCGTAGTACCATTACTCCCGACTTTGTTGGTCACACATTTAACGTTCACAATGGGAAGACTTTTATTCCTGTTTTTGTAACTGAAAATATGGTCGGTCATAAGTTAGGTGAGTTTTCACCGACGCGTATCTTTAAGAAACACGGTTCTCACACCGCAAAAGTGACCAAATAATCACATGGGTGTTGTCGCCATGGCGGCAGCGCTCATTTTCTTGACTGCAATTCAAAAATTGCACGCTCAAGAAAAAAGCTCTTTGACAGATTTTGAATCTAGTAGTTCTCATGAGAAACATATTGTTTCTCATGAAGATGTTCTTGATCCTTGCGTATTGCAGGAAAGACTTGTTTTAGCAGATCAAAAAAACAAGTTCCTATCGCAATGTTTAAGCCAAGCGAATATTGAAGCTGAAATTTTAAAGAGGCAAAATATTTCATTGTTAGAAAAAATTGAGGTTTTAGGTCTCAACTCTCTCTCCTTTGATCCCAAAAGTCTCGAATCTAAATTGTTAGAATCCGTTAGAGAAGTTCGATTGTTAAAAAATGATGCTAATAAAGCATTAAACTGTATGACTTCCCTTTCTGAATCTCTTCAAGTTTTGCTTAAAACAGCGAAGGATATTAACCCACAGGTACGATTAAGTTTGGAAATTGAACTAAGAAATACTCTTAATATTCTTAATTCATCACTTCCATCCAAAACATCTCCTCAAAAAACCTTATTTGATGCTAAAGTCATCGACATTCATAAGAACACAGAACTAATAGTTGCAAATGTTGGTGCAAGCAATGGCGTGAAATTGGGAATGACATTTTCTGTTTTACGTGACAATAGAAAAATTGCTTCTGCCTATGTTATTGATGTTCGTGAAAAAATTTCAGGTGCTACGATTCAAAATCTAACTTCAGAGAATATGCCGGTGGAAAATGGAGATATCCTTAAAGTGGATTTAATTAAATAGAACAGTAAACAATAATATTAACATGCAGGTAAAATCGATTCACAGATTTGCTAAAATTTCAGCTTTTAAGGCTCGCGAAGTTACTCGTGCTATTCAGGGTATGCCTGCTAGCGACGCGCTTGATCTACTTAGGTTCACTCCCAAAAAAGCAGCCGGACTCGTTTCAAAGACTCTTAAAAGCGCGATAGCGAACGCTGAAAATAACAACAACTTGAATGTCGCTGATCTTGTCGTTAAGGAGGCTGTTGTAGGGGAGGGCCCTACACTCAAGCGCTCACAACCCAAGGCTCGAGGAAGCGCCGGTCCCATTCGTAAGCGTACGAGTCACATCCGTGTCATTTTGACAGACGAAATTCAAATTGTTCGTCGTGAGGATAAGCCTAAAAAAAAGACAATTACATCACGCAAAGTAAAATCTGCAGCTAAGTCGGCGACAGAGTCAACAACCGAAACTGCAGTTACAACTGCTGAAACCAAAGAATAAACTATGGGACAAAAAGTTAACCCTATCGGATTTCGTCTTCCAATCACTCGCGACTGGACCTCACGTTGGTATGCATCACGAAAAGATTTCGCTGATTATTTGATCGCTGATGATCGCATTCGTACCACTCTTAAAAAGAAACTCAAGCAAGCCGCAGTTTCTCGCATAGTCATTGAGCGTGCTTGGAATAGTGTTCGTGTTACTATCCATACAGCCCGCCCAGGCGTTGTAATTGGTCGTCGCGGCTCAGAAATTGAAAATCTTACAAAGGAAGTCAGTGATCTTGCTGATGGCAAACAAGTCAAGATTGATATCGTTGAGATTAAGAATCCAGACCTCGATGCCCAACTTGTTGCTGAAAACGTCGCTTCCCAATTAGAGCGTCGCATTTCATTCCGTCGTGCCATGAAGCGTGCGCTTCAAATGACGATGGAACAAGGCGCACTTGGAATTAAAATCCGTTGTGCAGGTCGTCTTGGTGGCGCTGAAATCGCTCGTACCGAGCGGTACCATGAAGGAAAAGTTCCTCTCCATACACTTCGCACACCTATTGACTACGGTTTTACAGAAGCCGAGACTGTTGCCGGCAAAATTGGCATCAAGTGCTGGATCTGTAAAAAGGTAGAAGTCATCGAGGAAGCTCGTCCAGAGACGAAACCCGTAGTTACACCGGATGTTGTCGCAGCTGAATGACACCGTTTTAAATTTTAATAGAATACTGATATGCCATTGATGCCCAAACGCGTGAAATATCGCAAAACCCAACGCGGAAGTCGCAAAGGGAATGCGACACGGAATCTTAAAATTGATTTTGGTGAATTCGGTTTACAAACTTTAGAGCGTGCTTGGATCACTAACACCCAGATCGAAGCTGCCCGTGTTGCTCTCACTCGCAACATGAAGCGTAAAGGCAAGCTTTGGATTCGTATTTTCCCTGATAAATCCGTGACAGCTCGCCCACCAGAAACACGAATGGGTAAAGGAAAAGGCCAACCTGAATATTGGGTTGCTGTTGTCAAACCAGGTAACATCCTGTTTGAGCTTGACGGTATTCCTGAATCTGTAGCGCGTGAATCCCTGAGATTAGCCGCAAACAAGTTGCCTGTTCGCACGCGATTCATAACACGGCATCACGCTGAATAATAGTTGACATGAAAATCGAAGAAATTATAGAATTAACCCCGAAAGAGCTTCTAGCCCGTAAAAAAGAGCTATCAGCTGAGATTTTCAATCTGCGTATTCAAAAGCAGAGCGGTCAATTGGAGCGGCCACACCTTATTCGTGTAGCTCGTCGCAACATCGCACGTATCGAAACCGTTCTGAGCCGTAAGGCCGGGGCAGAAACTGCCAAGTAAATGGAAGAAATTATCACTTCAGAAAAACCCTTAAAAAGGGCCCTACGAAAAGTTCGCGTTGGCGAAGTTGTTTCCGACAAAATGGACAAATCCATTGTTGTTAAAGCAATCACCCGCGTACCTCATCCCAAGTTTGGTAAAATCACCAAACATATCACCAAGTTCCATGCTCACGATGAAAAAAACGAGGCCAAGATTGGCGATCGCGTCAGCATCATGGAAACGAGACCTCTCAGCCGCACTAAGCGCTGGCGCCTTGTTGAAATCCTTAAACACTAATTAAACATGATCCAGATTCGCTCACGCCTAGATGTCGCCGATAATACCGGTGCTCGCATGGCCACTATGATCGGTGTAATTGGTAAAAACACAATGACCGCCCGTATCGGTGACATCATTACAGCTAACGTTAAAGAAGCCTCCGCAGGTGGCACTGTCAAAAAAGGGGACGTCGTTCGTGCGGTTATCGTTCGTACCAAAAAACCCGTTACACGGGAAGATGGTTCCTGCCTTCGCTTTGATAGTAATGCAATCGTCATTATAGACAAAGATAGAAACCCTCGTGGCACTCGTATTTTTGGTCCGGTTGCCCGTGAACTTCGTGAAAAAAACTTCATGAAAATCATTTCCTTAGCTCCTGAGGTATTATGAATCGTACTAAATTCCATGTTCGTCGCGGTGATACTGTAGAAGTAATCAGCGGTAACCATAAGGGTGCTTCTGGAAAAATTCTTGAGATCAAACCCGATAAGTTACAAGTCATCATTGAAGGCGTTCGGATGATTAAAAAACATCAGCGCAAGAATCAAGACAACCCGAATGGCGCCATTATTGAGCGTGAAGGACCTTTGCATATTTCGAATGTGAAACTTCTCGAAAAGGCCTCAGATAAAGGTTCCAAAAAAGCAGCATAGTATTAGACATGACTAAAGAACCTGAACTCCTTACCGATTACAAAAATCGTGTTATTCCTGCTCTCAAGCAGAAGCATGGTTATAAAAACATCCATCAGATCCCAAAAATCTCCAAGGTTGTTATTAACACATGCGTCGCTTCTTCTAACGACGTTAAAGAAGCCCTTGAGATTGCCAAATCGGAATTAGCCACTATCAGCGGCCAAAAGCCAGCTACGACCGTTTCAAAGAAAGCAATTTCGAACTTCAAACTTCGCGAAGATCAACCTATCGGTGCTAAAGTGACGCTTCGCGGCCGTTTGATGTATGAATTTCTTGAGCGTTTGATCAAGACTGCTTTGCCCCGTATTCGCGATTTCCGGGGAGTATCTCCACGCGCTTTCGACGGAAATGGTAATTACACCCTTGGCGTAGCAGATCAATCGATCTTCCCTGAAATTGAGCTTGATCGTATCAAGCGTAATATCGGTTTTGACGTTACATTTGTCACGACAGCGAGCACAAATGCGGAAGCCAAGTCCTTGTTGACTGAACTGGGCATGCCTTTCTCAGACAAGCCGAAGAAGCCAGTTGCTCCTAAGGTCGAAAGCCAAAGCGAAACAGCCTCCTAGAATTACGATATGACTGATCCCATTGCCGATATGTTAACTCGCCTCCGGAATTCGACTTCCGCTGGCAAAGCGGCACTTCTTGTGCCCTATTCTAAACTCAAAAGTGATATCGCTGTTATTCTCAAAAAAGAAGGATACATCAACGATTATGAACTGGAGACCGTTGATGGTCACCAGCAGATCAAAATCACAACGAGATTTGTCAATAAAACCAGCGCTATCACCGGGCTGAAACGTGTAAGCCGACCAGGTCTACGCCGCTATGTGGGTTCCACGGAAATTCCCCGTGTCCTCGGCGGCATGGGCATTGCCGTTCTTTCTACATCACGTGGTGTTCTTTCCGGTCACGAAGCGCGCAAACAAAACGTCGGCGGCGAATTGCTCGCCTACATCTGGTAATCATGTCACGCATAGGAAAAAAAGCTATCCCGATCCCGGCCAAAGTTAAGGTTTCTGTATCCCAAGCTGGATCAGTTACCATCGAAGGGCCAAAAGGTAAACTCGAGTGGACTCTACCCAAGACGATTGCTGCTTCTATCGAAGGCGAGCAATTGTCTGTGACCAGAGCAAATGATCAGCGCGAACAACGTGCCTTGCACGGTCTTTCGCGTGCTCTTCTTGCTAATATGGTGACAGGTGTTACTAATGGTTTCAAACGTGAAATGGAGATTCAAGGCGTTGGTTTCAAAGCCAACGTTCAAGGTCAGACTCTCAACCTGAACCTAGGTAAATCCCATCCGATTGTGTTTCATATCCCATCAGAGGTTAAAATCACGGTCGCCGACAACACCAAAATCACAATCGAAGGTATCGACAACCAATTAGTTGGTCAATGTGCCGCCGATATTCGCTCATTCTACCCGCCTGAACCCTACAAGGGCAAAGGAGTTCGCTTCGTCGGCGAACAAGTCCGTCGCAAAGAAGGAAAAACTGTACAGTAAATTATGGCCGCAACTGATAAACGCAAACTCCGTCATGTCCGTCTTCGTAAAACGCTTTCTGGCACGTCTGAACAACCTCGTCTTAGCGTCCACTTTTCGGGGCGACATATTTCAGCCCAAGTTATTGATGACTTAAGCGGAAAAACTCTGGTTTCAGCCAATACAACTGAAGCTGATCTTCGCGCCAAGCCAGGCACACGAGCCAATGTGGCAACGGCTATTCAACTGGGCAAAATTATTGCTCAACGTGGATCTGCCAAAAACATAACCAAGGTAGTTTTTGACCGCGGTGGTTTTAAATACCACGGCAAAGTTAAAGCTCTTGCCGATGCCGCCCGTGAAGGTGGTTTTCAATTCTAATTAGATTCCATCATGCCTCCGAAACCAAGAGATAAAAAACAATCCCGTAACGATACTCCGAGGGAACCAAAAGAAACGACCGAGAAAGTTGTTTTCATTAACCGATGCGCCAAAGTGGTCAAAGGCGGTCGTCGTTTCAGCTTCAGCGCCCTCATTGTTTGTGGAGATCAGAAGGGTAAAGTTGGTGTTGGCTTTGGGAAGGCTAACGAAGTTAGCGAGGCCATTCGTAAAGCCACTGACGCTTCAAAAAAGCGCATGGTAAAGATCGCTGTACAACAAAATACGATCCCTCACATGGTCACTGGTGAGTTTGGTGGAGGACGCGTATTGCTTCGTCCAGCATCACCTGGAACCGGCGTTATTGCTGGTGGTGGAGTACGAGCTGTCCTTGAAGCTGTTGGTATACGTGATGTTTTGGCTAAATCCCTTGGATCTAGCAACCATGCCAATGTGGTTCATGCCACAATCGCCGCCCTCACTCAACTCCGACTTAAAGAAGATGTTTTTCGCCTTCGTGGAAAATCGATTCGTAAATCCGAACCCGCAGTCCAACCTGCAGTAGCCTAATATTTTTGATGAGACTTCATACACTTAAGCCAAACCCTGGTGCCAAGCACCGCCGTAAACGCCTCGGTATCGGCGAAAGCTCAGGAAAAGGTAAAACTTCCGGAAAAGGACACAAGGGTCAAAAAGCCCGCTCCGGTGGTTCTATCCGTCTCGGATTTGAAGGTGGCCAGATGCCAATCTACCGCCGTCTTCCAAAGCGGGGCTTCAATAATAAAGCATTCAAAACCTTTTACGGTGTTGTCAATCTCGATTCTTTGGAAAAGCATTTTTCCAATGGCGACATAGTCAACGAGGAATCCCTTCGTAAAATCGGTCTCGTTAATGGTCGCTTCGACGGAGTTAAGATCCTTGGACGCGGTGAGATCACAAAATCATTGACACTAGTTGTTGATGAAATAAGTGCTATCGCCCGCGAGAAGATTGAAAAAGCTGGGGGTTCTGTTTCTATTCCTAAATTTGAAGTAGCAAGCTAGTCTTCGGTTTTCTTTTTGAGATGATTAGCGCTTTCGCAAATATATTTAAGATTCCAGAACTTCGTACAAGGGTCCTTTTTACCCTTGTTGCGATTGTTATTATTCGTGCTGGTTCGGCGATAACCACCCCAGGTGTTAACGCTGAGGTCCTCCGACACTGGTTTTTGTCTCAGGCCGATGCAGCTTCTTCTGGTGGAGTGGCCGCTTTATTCAATCTCTTCAGCGGTGGTGCCCTCTCTAATTGTGCCATCTTCTCCCTTGGAGTGATGCCCTTTATCAGTGCATCCATTATGTTGCAATTGCTTACGGCTGTTATTCCCCAATTGGGTAAGTTGGCTCGTGAGGACGGTGGTCGTCAGAAAATCATGCAATATACCCGATATACAACTATCGGTTTGTGCATTTTTCAGGGTTATCTCTTAGCACGTTCGTTTGAGAATCCTCAGTCGAACCCATTCCTTCCAGGAATCATGGACGTTATCAACAAGCTTGGGGTCTCTTTGGTCCCGATGCCAGGGCTTAGCTTTCAAATTCTTACCATTATCACCATGACGGCAGGAACATTGCTGCTCATGTGGTTAGGAGATCAAGTGACCGAGCGTGGCATTGGCAATGGTATGTCCATTATCATTTCCGTTGGTATTCTCGCTCAATTGCCTGCGGGATTGATTCAGGCCTGGCGTACATTTGTTCCAAGTGTGGCTGATGCACAGGCCGCCGTTAATCCAATGGTTTTGGTTCTGATGATTGGATTCTTGGTTTTTGTGATTGCCGGTGTCATTGCAGTTACTCAAGCCCAACGTAAAATCAGTGTTCAGTATGCGAAACGGGTCGTTGGTCGTAAAGTCTATGGCGGTCAGACTCAATACATGCCGCTCAAAATCAATTATGCCGGTGTTATGCCGATTATTTTTGCTCAAGCTATCTTGCTTTTCCCATCTACTATTTTGAATATGGCATTTCCAGGGGTCGCATGGGCTCAAGATTTGACAAATCTGCTGACTTATGGATGGCTTCACTACGCGCTTTATGCCGTCATGATTTTCTTTTTCAGCTATTTTTGGGTCGCCACACAATTTCAGCCCGTTCAAATCGCTGATGATCTTAAAAAACATGGCGGTTTTATCCCTGGCATTCGTCCCGGCAAGCCTACTGCTGATTTTTTAGATTACACCATGACTCGGTTGAC